>OGXT01000067.1_pt1 | contig 124180 bp, 123 predicted proteins | sample 1576361 | NCBI WGS metagenome assembly OGXT01 (sample SAMEA3541514, study PRJEB24748) | human gut metagenome | biome: human gut; feature: human-associated habitat; material: faeces | place: China | collected 2012 | reverse complement strand
TCCTTTCTGTATGGAGGTTATATAGATGTTATTTGATTATGTTTCATCTTCAGAATATGATATTGATATAAATGCAATACTGGAATTTTATAACAGCTTTAATTTAATAAAGCCAATTGATGAATTAGTAGCCAATTGGATTGAAGTTATGCGATACGCATATAAAAATAACAGATGTTATTTTTCGTATGACAAAAACAAACCATGTGAATATTATCAACAAATAATAAAAATACCTAGCATTGCACAATTTTATATTCATTTTAATGTTGACAAGGCTGTTGACGTTGCTCAAAATTATGATTTTCAAAGATTAAATGCACGAAGGCTTGTATATAACAATGTTGAATATGAAGTGCAAAATGATATTAAAAAGTATCATTTCTCTTGCGAAACTCCTATTATTGTTATTGATTTTCCATGCAGATTACAATCAGAGAAAATGGACATTGATGGTAATCATAGGATGACTTCAAAAGTAATAAAAAACCAGGATGTAAATTATGTTAAACTTAGTATTCCTGATACTGTGTCACTGATAACACAAACTTTTGAAAAAGCATGGTATCTTTTTGCAGTAGAATTAAATGCGGCTATACAACTAAAAACATATAATCAAAGAAAAAACTTTCTTGAACATCAATCTATATGCAAAGACTTCTTAATGTATATGAAAAACATACAAAACAGATCTAAAAATACCGTTAAAGAATATTATTACGATTTAAGAAACGCATTTAGATTTTTTAAAGCAGATTTATACAATTTAGATAAATCAGATTTAAATAAAATAGATATTAAAGATATTGATATAAATTTTATAAAAAAAATTAAATTAAATGATATGTATAATTATTTAGATTATTTATCAAATAATTCAGATAAAGCTACAACTAGATCTAGAAAAGTTTCTGCATTAAAATCTTTTTTTAATTATTTGTGTTTTAAAGAAAAAGCTCTAGAAATAAATCCAACTGTTGAACTTGAAATGCCAAGATTAGAAAAAAGAAATCCAAAATACTTAACTTTAGATGAGAGCCTCTCTCTCCTCCACTCCATCGATGGAAAATTTGAAAAAAGAGACTATGCTATTATAACACTTTTCTTAAACTGTGGGCTTCGTTTATCTGAGCTTGTAAATATAAATATAAAGGACATAAAAGGAACTTCATTAAGTGTAATTGGTAAAGGAAATAAAGAACGTAGTTTATATTTAAATGAAGCCTGTAAATCTGCTATTGATGATTACATTAAAGTTAGGCCTAAGGATAATCTAAAAGATCGTGATGCTCTATTTATAAGTAGTTTTGGTAAAAGAATTAGTAATAGAATGGTTGAGATGATTGTAAAAAAATATGTAATGCAAGCAGGTCTTGATCCTAAAAAATATTCTCCACATAAACTAAGGCATACAGCAGCTACTCTTATGTTGAAGTATGGAAAAGTTGATATAAGATCATTACAACAGGTTTTAGGACATGAAAGTATTTCAACTACTGAAATATATACTCATGTTGATAATGAACAAGTAAAAGATGCTCTTTCAAAAAATCCTTTAAATAGAAAAAATATATAAAGTAAAGCTAGGATTAATTTTATCCTAGCTTTACTTTTTAGCCTAAATATGGAATTACTGTATCTACAATTGTATCAACTGCAGATTTTGAAATAATACCAGCTTTATATATACTTGGTGTACATGGTTTCTCAATTATTGCATTGAAAAGCTTTTTTGTATCATTTCCTACATTTGTTGCAATTCCTAAATCACTATAATATTTAGCATTATCTGTTTCCTGACCTTTGATTGACGCATAGAATATCTTGCATCCAGATTTAGAAACAAATTCAGATGACATATTTCCTCCAGCTTTACCAATTACAACTTCACAAGATGATATAAGCTTTTTCAAGTCGCTTGACGCAACATACTTAAAAAGTGACATTGTAGACTTGTAATTTGCGTGAATTTTTTTGGCAAAATTATATGGCTTTCCCTGACCAGAAATACATATAAGCTTCTTGTTATTTTCTTTGCAGAACCTTGCAAGTTTTGGAAGAACCTTTATACCCATACCAAGACCTTCTGCACTTCCTGGAACGAAAAGAACAGTATCTGGTACGATATTTGATGAATCAGCTTCTCCATCGAAGAAACATGGATTTGTTCCTATATATATAGGTCCTTTTGAATCCTTCAAATATGGATAAATTTTAAGACCATTCTCCCAAGATGCTTTTGAAGCAACAAAATAGTGTAAATTACTTACATCTCCATAGGAAGACATAGCAAAGCCTAACATTTCAATGTCTGTAACAACAACTCCTGCAAACTTAATACAAGGATTATCTTCTGCAATTTTTGAAAGAATTGCGTTGGAATATGGATAGGTTGAAAGAACAACTTTTGGAGCAATTTTATTAATCAGCTTTTTAAGCTTTTTTGAATAAAGAATTTTAAATATAGGAGCTATATCAAATCCCGTTTTTTCTGGATCGATTTCACCTCTTACCACTTTATTCCAAATATTTTGTCCAAGTTTACTTCTTGATAATGTAACCCATGCTTTATCATTAAGTTTAGCTACTGTTGAAGAAAACAAAGATAAAATATCCACGATAATGACATTTTTTTCTGTTTTTTCGGTAAGCTTTTTTGCAATTGCCCTTGTTGGTGCTCTATGTCCATTGCCTGCATGACCTGTGAAGAGAATGCAATCAACAGATACGTTATAAAGTTTCATAAACTTTAATAAACCTAAAATTGATTCATACGAAGTATATATACTATTATTATATACTTCATCAAAATCAAGATTTATATTCGCTGTTGCTTCTTTATCATATAACTGCCGTTTTAAGATTGATTCAATCTGCATAACATTTTCTACATCAAGATGTGCAAATTTGTTTGTAATATCAGCTCTAATCCAAGCCATATTATACCTCCTTAATAATTATATCAAAAAATATATATCCTGCATATTAAAATTATACCACTTATTTGAACGCTTGTCAAACAATTAGTATATTGGAATATTTAAAACTTGTCCAACATAAATTGAGCTATCAGATAAATTATTTCTACTTTTTATATCTTTAACTATATCTTGAATAGATATAGAATTATCATCACTATTTTTACATACATTTTTTGATATATTCCAAAGAGTATCACTACTTGCTACAGTATATTGATATGTGTGAATTTCTTTCTTTCCGAAGCTTTTACTTGTAAAGAAACCTATACATATCCCTAATATTAAAATAACAAAAATATTTGTTATAAATCTTTTTTTTGATACTATTTTTATTCTACTTTTTCTTTTCATATATAACCACCTCATGAACCTTTGTTCTTTATAAGATAATTATACAATATAAACAAATGTTTGTCAACTCTTTTTGAACAAAAATAGAATATTTGTTCTATATAGTAATCTTGAAAAAATTATGTATATATGATATAATTCGAATACAGTTATCTATACTGTTCTATAAAATAATTTTTTTAGGAGAGTGGAAAAAATGAAATTAAAAAAGTTAGCATTTCTTGTAATTGGTGTTATTTTCATCATGTTAGTTTTCCCATCATGTAATAACGACAATATTATTGTAACTTATGATTATAATAAAAGTCCAAATACAGTTAATATTTTAAGTGATCATGATATTGGCCGAATAAATTTGAACTTTAAAGTTACCACCAAAGAATTTGGCGAAAAAAATGAAACGATTTCAATAGAGGATATTAAAGAATTTACGAATAAAAAAGTAGAATTAACAACTAAATATGATAATAAAGATGTTACAATAGAAAACATTGAATATACTGGATATTCATTATCTCCTACAGAAAGTGATATTGTTGTACATATAATTTGTATTTGTATTCTTATTGCAATCGGGCTCATCTGTTGGCGCATAAGAAAGGATTAAGTAAATATAGATCTATTTTTATTTACACCTCAAAATGAATATTATAGAACCTTTTTGCTTAATATCTTCATATATTGTTAATAAGTAAGATAATAAAACGTTGGAGAATAATTTTTCTTCAACGTTTTTTATTTAAAATAAAATTTCATTTATTTTCTTCATTATTTGTTCTTTGTTTGTCCTCTCAATTTTAATTAATATATCTATCTTTTCATTAAACTTTACACTGTCAATAATAATAAGTCTTTTATCTATATATTCGCTCACTTTATTTTTAAAATTCTCATACTTGCAATATTCAATAGTATATTCTTCTATATCGTAATTTAAAATTTCATACTTATCACATTTTATCAGTGTACCTCTAAAAGAATTTAAATATGCTCTTGAAAGAGGTCCTGCTCCAAGCAAAATTCCTCCAAAATACCTTACAATTACAATACATATATTAGTTATTCTTTCTTTTGATATAAGTTCATAAATAGCTTTTGTACCTGTACCTTGAGGCTCTCCATCATCTGAAAAATTAATTACTGGAATATTAGTAATTTTATCTAAATATGAATATATATATACAATATGCCTTGCATCTTTATTTTCCATTTTTATTCTTTCTAAATAGTCTTCTGCCTCATTCTTACAAGAAATATTAAATATATATGCTATAAATTTAGATTTTTTTTCTACCAATATGTTTGATGCTACGTAATCACATTGATTTTTTTCTATATCTGATTTAAGGCTAAAATACATTAAAATAATCACCCAAATAATTATATCATATTTTTTATATATGCACAACAATATAGTTGACATATTATGCAAACATGTGGTATAATTATGTAAATTATCATACGCTTTTGTTGTATTATATAAAAGGAGTGAAATAATGAAAAAATCAGTAGTCTATGCTATTGATGCATTAGAACCAAATAATGCACCATCAATTGCAAGTGATCTCAACAATGACTCGATTGGAAAAATTATAATTCCTACATTTTTGCTTAAAGAAATAAAACGGAATTTTAACTTTAATGAATTGTATGCAATTATAGAACTGTTGTCTACATCATCTAAAGTTGAATATATTGATTTTCCAACCATTTATTCAGTAGGTGACAACCATAAAGCAGGTGCCTGCTACAGAAATTTTGTATTATGCCTAGTAAGCAAATTAAAAAAATACAAAAACTTGTTTGTAAAAACAAATAATTTCGACTTAATGCTGGAATGCATTAAAAGAAATTTTCACATTTTTATTAGAGAGGAGTATAAAAATAAATTACTTAATTATTGTGAAGAGCTTAAAGATAATATTGTAGCTCCTAAAACCAAAAGTCTTGTTATAGACACATCGTATTTTGTATATATGTTTGAAGAAAAGATTGGTTTAAATATATTATTTGATCCAAATATAAAGAAAATATTTTTATCAGTTAATCTGGAGGAATTGATTAAAATACAAAGTATAGATGTATTTTATATATTGGTCTTTTTATTAAACAATAGGAAGAAATATAACATAAAATACATAGTTGAAAACAAGGCGTATGACAAAAGCAGCTGCAGTTATATACATGATCTTTTAATAATTACCTCTGCTCTTGAGAATGTTGATAAAGAAGATTTAACTATTTGTTCTGCTGATCTCGAATTTGTTATGCAGTGTCTTGCTCTTGGAATAAATACTATTCAAGCTGTCATACAGCCCCAAAATAATAATTCCAATGAAGATGAAAAAAATATTGAATTAGATGAAAATACCAATAATTCGAATCACACTAAATCATTTCCGATTAAGATGAAAGCTAATACGGCATATCTTTCAACAAGATATATTTCAGTGGCATATGAAGATATTGCAAGTAAAATGTACGCTAAATCTTTTAAATTTAACAATAAAAGTTTTTTTAAGGCTACCGTTGGAAAATATGTTAAAATCTGTAATCAGCAATTTCTTTATAAAATTATTGAAATAAACATAAATACTAATACGGCTAAACTTGAAAGAACAACTTTAGAGGCATAGAATTTTAAAATCACACTATTTTAATAATAGTGTGATTTTTATATATTTATAATTATTATTTCTTGTATTCGTATATTGGTTTTCCTTTACCATCTATAACATCTTTAGTTATTGTACATTTTACGATATTTTTATCAGATGGTACTTCATACATTGCCTCCATCATTGAGTTTTCCATTATAGCTCTAAGTCCCCTTGCTCCTGTTTTTCTCTCTGAAGCAAGTTCAACAACTCTTTCTAAGGCACCTTTATGAATATCTAGTTTAACATTATCCATCTTAAATAATTTTTTATATTGTTTAACAATAGCATTTTTAGGTTTCGTAAGAATATCTATTAATGCGTTCTTATCAAGGTTGTTTAAACTTGTAATAATTGGTAAACGTCCAACAAGTTCAGGTATTAATCCAAATTTAATTATATCTTGAGGTTGAACTTCTGAGAAAACTTTACCAACGTCTACATTTTCTTTTTCCTCAACTTTGGCTCCAAATCCCATTGATTTAGTATTAGTTCTTGCTTCTATTATCTTCTCTAAACCATCAAAAGCCCCACCACAAATAAACAAGATATTCTTCGTATCAATTTTTATAAATTCTTGTTGTGGATGTTTTCTTCCACCTTGTGGCGGAACATTAGCAACTGTTCCCTCTATTATCTTAAGAAGAGCTTGTTGTACTCCCTCGCCACTTACATCACGTGTAATCGAAGGATTTTCAGATTTTCTAGTAATCTTGTCCAATTCGTCAATATATATAATTCCTTTTTCAGCTTTTTGAATATCAAAATCTGCTGCCTGAATAAGTCTTAATAATATATTTTCGACGTCTTCACCAACATATCCAGCTTCGGTTAATGTTGTTGCATCTGCTATTGCAAAAGGTACATGTAAAATTTTAGCTAATGTCTGAGCAAGTAATGTTTTTCCACAACCTGTAGGTCCAAGTAATAAAATATTACTCTTTTGTATTTCAACATCATCTAATTTATCTTGATTTCTGATTCTTTTGTAATGATTATATACAGAAACAGCCAAAACTCTTTTTGCAGCATCTTGACCAATTACATATTCATCTAAAACTTTTTTTATTTCTTCTGGTGAAGGTAAATCTTTTCCCTCCACAAGTTCTTTATTTTTAGATGACACATCATCGCCTGTTAAAGGAACTTCTTGATTATGCATAATTTTATGACACATTTCTACGCAATCATCACAAATATAGATAGACTCAGGGCCTTCTATCATTTTATTTACTTCTTCCCTAAGTCTACCACAAAAAGAACAAAAAATCATATCATCATATGAAGATTTTCCTTTTTTTCCCATATATTATTTCTCCTTAACTATATCGTTTATATTAGTCATAATTTCATCAATAAGTCCGTATTTTTTTGCCTCTTCAGCAGTCATATAATTATCTCTTTCAGTGTCTTTTTCAATAACATCCAATGGTTGACCTGTTCTTTCACTTAAAATTTTATTTAGTTTTTCTCTAGTTTTAACCATATGATCTGCATGTATTTTTATTTCAGTTGTTTGACCTGAAAGACCACCACCTGCAATTAAAGGTTGATGAATTAGTACTTCAGAATTAGGTAATGCATACCTTTTTCCCTTTTTACCTGCAGCAAGTAATACAGAACCCATGCTTGCTGCAAGACCAACACAAATTGTACAAACATCAGATTTAATGTATTGCATAGTATCATATATAGCCATTCCATCAGTTATACTTCCACCAGGACTATTAATATATAGATAAATATCTTTACCAGGATCCTCTGCATCTAAGAATAATAATTGAGCAATTACAACAGATGCAGATGCACTATCAACCTGTTCAGATAAAAATATTATTCTTTCTTTTAAAAGTCTAGAGAAAATATCATAAGATCTTTCCCCTTTACTTGTTTGTTCAATAACATAAGGTACTAAACTATTTTTTTCCATTTATATAACCTCCTACTATTATTTTTCAATTGCAGAGTCTACAATTATTTTCATAAGTTTATCTTGTTTTATTTTTTCTTCCATATAATGTCTTACATTCTCATTTTTATTTAAATCGTCATTTGTATTTTCAGATCCGTATTGTTTTTTTAATTCATCTATTTTTTCATCTATTTCTTTTGCTTCAACTTTTATATCCTCAAGCTTTTCAATAGCATCTAGTGCAAGTTTTAATTTAACATTTTTTTCTGCTTCAGGTCTTAAGTTTTTCTTAAATTCTTCTTCAGTTGTATTCATATACATACAATAAGTTTTAAGATCTAATCCTTGATATGCTAAATTAGAAGCAAATTGATTTGACATACTTTCAACTTCGTCATCAATCATAGATTCAGGAATTACAACTTCTGTATTTTCAACTAATTTATCGATTACAGCAATTTCCTTTTGATTTTTAGCACTCTCTTCTTTTTGTTTTTTTACTTTCTTTTCAACATCTTTTCTATAATCTGCTAAAGTTTCAAATTCAGAAACATCTTTTGCGAACTCATCATCAAGTTCAGGTAAAATTTTAGATTTTATACTTATTAGTTTTACTTTAAACATTGCTGGTTTACCTGCTAGATTTTCAGCATGGTATTCTTTAGGGAATGTTACATTTATTTCTTTTTCTTCTCCTATTTTCATACCAATTAATTGATCTTCAAATCCAGGTATAAATTGCCCACTACCAATTGTAAGTTCAAAATTTTCAGCTTTACCACCTTCAAAAGCTACACCGTCAACGAAACCTTCAAAATCAATTGTAGAAATATCGTCTTTTTGTAGATCTCTGTCATCTACAGATACAACTCTTGCATTTTTTTGCCTATCAGATTCAATTGCAGCATCTACTTCTTTTTTTGATACTTTAGAATCAATTTTTTTAACTTCTAAACCTTTATATTTTTTTACAGTAGCTTCAGGTTTTACAAATAAAGTAACTGTATATATTAAATCCTTACCTTTACCAATTTGCCTTACATCAAGCTCAGGTTTAGATACTACTTCTAATTTATTATCTTCTACAGCCTTTCTATATTCATCATCTACGTTATCTTCAATAACTGTTTCATATAGAACACCTTCACCATATACTTTCTCTACAACATTTCTTGGTACTTTACCATTTCTAAAACCAGGTACCTTAAAATACTTTGCATTTTTATGAAATGCTTTGTCTAGTTCTTTTTCAAAAGTTTCTTTATCCATTGTAAACTCTAATACTACTTTTGAATTTTCTTGCTTATCTACTTTTACATTCATTTTTAATCCTCCATTCAAGTAACTTTCATATATTACTATTAAACTAACTATTATATTATATCATATTTTTCTGATTTTTCAACAAATTCAAGCAATAAAATTTAATTGCTTACTAATTTATATGAAGGATTGACACTCATGATATAATACATGATAAATATATTACATATTATAATCCAAAAAATAATTTATTAGGAGTGAAAATAATGAAATTAAAAAAGATAATATCGTTTTTAAGCTGTATGGTACTAATTATACTATTTTTTACAGCATGTAATGAAAAAATAGACGTAGCCTATGATAAAAGTACAAATACTGCAAATATCTCAAGTAGTGCTGATTTCGAGTGGGTAGATCTAAATTTTAAAGTTACAACAAAAGAATTTGGCGAAGATTATGTAACAATTAAGGTTAGAGATATTAAAGAAAATACGATAAAAAAAGTAAATGTAATAACTAAGTATCATAAAAAAGATATTACAATAGAAAATATCGAATATATTGGATATTCCACGATTTCTGAGGGAGAGATTATTATTTACGGTTTCCTTCTTTTTATAACTTTTAGTGTAAGTTTCTCAGGAGTGGTATATTCATTTTATCAACTTAAAAGGGCCAAAGCTATCATGAAAAATAAAGCTAAAGCATTTCAAAAAAACGTTGGAGAATAAATTTCTCCAGCGTTTTTATTTTAAATAATCTTCAATTATTTTATACATCCAAGCAGATGAGCCTGTATACCAAGTCCAACCTCCTCTTCCAGGATGCTCAGGATTAGAATATATATCCGCTGCAACAACATATGGTTCAACCATATATTTATCCGCTTTTTCTTTTGTATCACTATGATAAATAGGGTTCAAAAGTTTTAATATCTCTATCCCCTTTTCCTTGTTTTTTAATTCAAAATATGCTTTTGAAAACCAAGTTGCGCCATGAGTATATTGTCCTCCATTTTCTCTTGTCCCTGGAACATATGCCTTTATATATCCAGGATTATTTTTAGGTTTATCAAATGGTGGATATAATAGTCTTACTACCATATTTTCCTTATCAACAAGATAATTATATGCACATTCCATACATGTTAAAAGTTCATTTTTTACATCTTTATCATTTATCATTGAAATAACAGCCCAAGCCTGAGATATAATATCAACTTTACACTCTTTGTTTGAATATGCACCAAGCACTTCACCATTTTCAAAAAATGCTCTTACAAAATGATCGCTATCCCAACAATTTTCGATAATGCTGTGCTTTAATAAATGTCTTTCTCTTTTACATGTTTCAACCATTTCATTATCTTTCATATATTTTGCTATGCTAGAAAATCTATCTAAAACATTCATCATAAAAAATGTAAGCCATACTGATTGACCGCGTATATTGCTAAAGCCATCATTCCAATCACCGTCTCCAATATCAAGTAATCCATTTGAAGGATTCTTTCTTGATAAGCCATATGTAATTGTCTTTTTTGCATGATTATAAACACTATCTTCTACATTAATATTGTGATAAACATCATAAAGTTCTCTTCTATTTCCCATTAGTTTATCTTCTAAATATTTCGTTTTTTCTTCTAATACAGAGTAATCTTTAGTTTTAGATATGTACTCACTTAAAACATAAGGAAGCCATAAATAATCATCACTAAAATATGTCCTAATTCCTGCAGAGTTGTGTTCATGCCACCAATGCAAAACATCACCTTTTTCAAACTGTTTACTTGAATTTAAAATTATTTGATTTCTTGTAATTTCAGGCGAAGATGAAATCAAGGCTAAGGTATCCTGAAGTTGATCTCGAAATCCAATGGCCCCTCCTGATTGATAAAAACCACTTCTAGCATAAAGTCTACACACTATAGTTTGATATAAAAGCCAACCATTTGCCATTATATCAATATATTCATCACCAGTGTTAAATTTTGTGTTTGGTACAACAAGTTTCTTCCAGTATTTTTTGGTTTCATTATATTCTTTTACAACGTTTTTATTTGATGAATATTTATTTTTCATGCTTTTTATATACTCTTTAGTTTTTGTTTTATTTGCACCTAAAATTATCGAAAATTCTTCTTTTGAATTTGGAGCTATTACTATATTTAAACTTAAGTTATAGCTTTTTGTATCAAATTCATACGTTATGTTATCACTATCTTTTACAACAAATTCAAATGCTTCGCACTCAGAAAAATCAATACTATAAGGATTTTTTAAAATCATTGTATTATCTTCCTCTTTACACAATATATACCCAGCATTTGTTTCCTGAGATACTCCAAGAGTCGGTTCTAATTTATATTCAATTTTTACACTTTTCTCTTCTCCATAATTATTTTCAAGTGTAATATATTGAATTTTTATATTATCATCTTTAGGAATAAAAATATCCATAGTTTTGCTTATATACTCTTCTTCCTCAAGTACTCTTGTATAGCCAAATCCATAGACCAAATTATAGTTTTTTTCAAATATTCCCTTAAATGATTCACCAGGCTTAAATTCAATCCAATCATTACACCAATCAGTAAGTTTATATTCCCTACTATTAATATAATAGGTATACACGGTACCATAACTTGAAATTATAGTACCGAAATTTTTATTAGCCATTACATTACACCATGGAAGAGGAGTATTAGTATTTAAAATATGATACTCATCTTTATTTTTAGAAAAACCTCCATATGAATTAAACGCAATGTAATCTGAAGTATTACCTATTTTCATTTTATTATACATCCTCCCTATGATCATATGTTAATTCTTTGTTTACTAACTCATCTGCTGTATCATTTTCTTCACTAACTGTTAAAAGTTCTCTAACATCCTTAATATATCTCTTTGCAAGAAAAGATAATAGATCAATTTCATTTTTATTTAAGACATTTATATTAAGTAAATATATATTTCCTTTTGTAATATCTGAAAATATAGCTCTATCTAATCTAGTCCTTAAATATGTATAAATAGGTCCATTTTGTTTTTGTGCCTCATCAATTAAAATTACAATATCTAAATCAATTTTTCTACTTTTAACATAGTCCATAAAACTTATTACTTCATTAATTATTCCAGCATTTTCAATTCTATCAACATATACAAGTATAATTGGTAAATCACCAGAAATTGAGTACTTCCATAATATAGACTGATTTAGTGATTCATTCCAAAATTTGTTATTATTTAAGTTTGTTTTTCTAAATAATACGTCTTTTAATATATTGTTATATACTTGAGCTTTACCATTTTCAAGTTTTAAGTATCTTGCCTGAATGCTGTTTAGTTCACTTGCAAGTTTGAAATGTTCATCTATTGTAACTCCATCTAAATTAACAACGGTATTTGAAATCTTATATTTACTATCTGCAACACCTAAAATGTAATAAAATTCTTGTCTTTCATGTGGATCTAGTATAATTGTTGCTCTATATGATAGTATTGGCCATAAAGGATATTTAACAACATTTTGGTTATATGCCTCATCAGGATTTTTTATAATCTTTTGCTTTTCAGTTTCTACCTCTTTATCCAGATCTATACCGATAAGTTTAGTATATACAAATAAATCAGTATCTTCTTCATTTTTCTTTCTTTTACTTGCAACAAGTATATCTAAATCATCATCATAATATGTTTCAATTTGTAGATTACTAAATGAAGGATGAACAACATTTGTCATATAATCTGTCATAGCAGGTTCCATATACGTATTAATTAATATTTCACGTCTTAAACTAGTATTGTTATATATACTTACTTTTTTTATTTCCACGTTATATTCAGGTGAAATAAAAGTAGTAGTTGTTGTTTCTAAATTTCCATCTTCAATATATGTTTCAACCCTATTAAGTGAAGACGTCCAAACGCACTTAGTTGAATTTTTATTATTAGTACTCAATATATTTCCATCTGTTGCACTAAATCTATTTCCAGACACTTTATCAGTAAGATAAACAAAATTTCCTGTACTCTCTATATCAGTATATCTTTGTTTATTTACTATTTTATCTTTATATTTTATAAAACTAGAACCAGTATTTGTAATTAGTGAAGACATATTTGAACCGCGTAAAAAAGCAATATCTAGGTTTTGTTTAAAATCAGGATTCTCGTCTACGTATACTCTTTCTGCGTAGTCACATGTAACATGAGTTGTATATTTATTAAGATCTTTTTGCTTAAATTTATTACTATTATCACTTAGTTTTTTCTTTATTTTAGCCTTCATTCTCTCACGTTCTTTAAGTAATATCTCACACGCTCTAATATTAGGATTTCTATGGAATCTTCTTTGTATAATACCGCTGTTTATATAATTATTAATAGCTGTTAAAATCATACCTTGGTGATGTGCCATATATGTTTTGGCAATCTTACTTGTAGAATTTTCATCTAAATGTTCTTTAGTATAATCAATAGATTCATAAAATCCAAAAGCAGAATACATGCCTAATTTTTTTAACTTCTTAATATTTTTATATACTTTCTGTGGTGAATATTCAAGCATTAATATAGATGCATATGGAGCAACAACAAGATAATTATTAAGTCCTCTTTTTAGTCCAAGCCATGGAATACCAAATTCTTTATATTGATAATTTAACATATCGTCTTTAACAGCATAAGCTGACTCTGATATACCAAACGGAACGTTATTTTCCTTAGCATATTTTATTTGACTATACATTGTAAAAAATAATGATTGATCAATTAATGTATGTTCATATGACTTATCAAATAAATATGGCATAAAATATTCGAATGCTGTGCCACTCCACGAAATAAGACCTTTATATCCATCAACTTTTACCAAATTTCTAGCAAGTGCAAACCAATGTTTAGATGTTACTTGTCTTGAAGCTATTGCAATAAGACTTGTAGTCCTACTTTCAGACATAAGCATATCATAGTAACTATCTACAAGTTTACCGTTTTCTTGAGCATATCCAATTGAAAATAAATTTCTAGAAGTATCATATAGCACTGTAAAATCTGTTTCATCAATTATTTTTTGTACAATTTCAATCATCTGATTAATTAAATGTTCGTTTTCTACTTCAATCTCTTTTTCAAATTTATTATGACCTAATAATTCTATTAAAAATTGTTTTGTTACATATAAGCTTGCTACAAAATTTCCACTATCCACTGTAGATATAAATCTTGGTCTTAAAGGCTCTAGTGTTTTTATGTTGTACCAGTTATATAAATGTCCATTCCATTTTTCAAGTTTTAAAATTGTATTAAATACTTTTTGAAGTCTATCTATACATTCATTTGCATCTATAAATTTTAAATCATATGCATCTATTATAGAAAGTAAAGCAAATCCAATATTTGTTGATGAGGTTCTATTTACAATTTTATATCTTCTATCTTCCTGGTAATTATCTGTTGGTAAATAGTTATTTACATCACTCATCATACTATCAAAAAATCCCCATGTTCTTCTTGCTATTTCTATAACATCATCATTTCCTTTTTGATCTAATTTTTTTCTCCTACCGAACAAATGGTCTTTACCAAGTAAATACGCAAATATTGGAGCGATTATCATCGAAATTCCAATAAGTATTTTAAAATCAAAATATAAATCAAGTCCTATACTTGATGGTAAAAAAGGTATAAAAGTTACAAAAGCACCAACTATAACATTAGGTAACATATTAAAATAATAGTATTTTAATGTGTTTTTAGATGTTTTATCTAACATTTCACCTGTAGTCCACTGTAGTAAATTTTTATGTGATATTAACATCCTATATATTGATTTTATAAAAGCATTTAAACATATATATGATTTATATGGAATCGTAACAAAGTTAAAACACATTGTTAAAAAAACAGCATCAATTCCATGAATAATTGGTATATATTGTACCTCTTTAGAATGTCTAATTTTTCCAAATAAAAGTATATCAAATATTGAAATAACATTTCCAAAATTAATTGCAACAAAAACTAAAAGGCAAGTTGCAGCAAATACTTTTGTAGAAACAAAGCAAGAAAGTATTATTGCAATAAGAGCTACAACATCTAAAAGTGGTCTCCTTAAATTATCAAATATTTTCCATTTAGATAGTAAATTAAGTTTTGACTTAGGACTAATTAACCACTTTATAATTTGCATATCTCCTCTATACCATCTATGTGATCTTTTCATATATGCAATATAATTTTTAGGAAAGCCATCTTGAACTTCTATGTCAGAAGCAAGTCCAGCTCTTAAGATTGAACCTTCCAATAGATCATGTGAAAGCACCAAATTTTCTGGTATTTCATTTGCAACTAATTTGTCAAATAATTCTATATTATATATTCCCTTACCACAAAATATTGCTTCTCCAAAAACATCTTGATAAACATCAGATACTGCAGTTGTATATATATCTAGGCCTCCAAACCCACCAAATATTTTTGAAAATATTGATTTATTAGCATCGACAATATCAAGTCCAACTGAAGGTTGAATTAAGCCATATCCCTTTTTTACAATTTTACCATTTTTAGAAAGGATTGGTTTATTTAATGGATGAGCAACTATTGATACAAGATCCTTTGCTGTATTAAGAGATAAATTAGTATCTTCATCAATTGTAATTACGTATTTTGCATTTACAATATCGTTGTATGTAACATAAAATCTTTTATCTACTTCTTCATCTGTGTATTTTCCTAGTACTAATTTATTAAATTCAAGTAACGCTCCTCTTTTTCTCTCCCATCCCATATAGCAGTTTTCACCTTTAGAGAACACACGTTTTCTATATACAAAATTAAATAATATATGAGATGATTTATATTTAGCATTAAGCTTATCTAATTCTTGCTTGGCATAATCAAGTATTTTTTTATCCATATCTATAACTTCTTTATTACTTGATACGCAATCACCTATTAGCATATAGTACATATTATCACTACGATTTGCAAGATATGTAACTTCCATTTTCTTTATCATTTGATCTAGTTTTTCTATAGAAGAAATAATTGTTGGCATGACAACATATGTCACGTTATTTTCATCAACTGTTTTTGCAAAATCAAATCTAGGTAATATCTCTGGTCGTAAAGCTTTTCTAAAGAAGTAATTAACCAATTTTTGTGCGCATTCAAAAGATAATATAAACGTTATAACAAAAGCAACTATTGTTGCGAAAACTGATTTAAAATGGAATAAATTATATCCAACAAGTATAGTAAATTCTACCGTTAGTAATAATATAATAAGAAGATACCATACAGTCTTTGTTGGCTCAATAAATTTATTATATATAACTTCTCCAATATATGATTTCTTTAACTCTTTTTTTAATAAATATCTATACTCTCCAATTAAGAAAAATCCTACGTGTTTTTTATATTTTTTAGAACACTCGACAGCTTTTTTAGCTACATATACTTCTGACAAGTTATATTTTTTCGCTAATTTTATAATATATTCTCTATATCTAGACTTTGTCTTATAATCACATTTTTTAAATTCGTTTGTATAATCAAGTCTTAAAGCTTCATCTATTTTACTTACTTTTTCAAATATTTCTCTAAAATTAATTCCTTGTATTTGTTTATATGCAAGAATTGCCCTACCAATATAGTCAGTGGTCTTAGCAATTTCCATATGTTCTTTTATAATGGCTTCTTCAACAGTAAATCCAATTTTTTCTGCCTCATCTTTTAATCTATCAAAATATTTTTCACCTTTTGCGCCAAGCTCTTTTAATCTATATGACATATATTCTATAAAAGCTGTATTTGCAGTTTTTATATGATTTTCATTTATAATATAATCTTTTAAATAAAATTTCTTTCTTAAATTTAAAAATATCTCTTTACTATACTTAGAATCAGAATTTTCATTTATAATGATTTCTTCGACTTCAATTTTCTTAGCTTGAGAATTCGTAATATTTATACATATTCTTGCAATAAATTTTAAAAGTGCAATTTTTAACATTAAAATAAAAAGATTAAGTTCTTCAGAAGTAAGATAAGATAATTTTTGATGTTCTTTTAAACAATTCAAAATTAAATTCTGATCAATGTATCCAGTATTCTGTTCAACAAGTTCGTAAGCAAGATAAAAAATAGAAATATATTTATCCCCATCATGTGTTATAATAGCAGGAAGCTTTTTAGACTTTAAAGATCTTCTTAATTCTTTTATTTCTTCATACTGTTCTTCTATAATATACATATTGTCAAGTATCCACTGCCCAGCAGAATGAATAGGTATTTTTAGTTCATAACTACTTTCAAGTAACTTATGTGTTTTACATATAATATTATAATTTTGCTCTGCATTTTTAAATATTGAATTTAGCGTATGTTTCATTAGATTCAACCCCTCTTTAACGTATATTTATTTACATCATAATTATATATTATATCAAAACTTTTTACAAGATTTTAATATGATTTTATTATATTAAATTTAATCAGTATTTATTATCTGTAATATGTTTAACATATATTCAATTTAAAAATATCTAATCGACTAGAAGATAATTTTTAGTGAATTTCTCTCTTCTCACATCACCATATATGATCCGTTCAGCATACGGCGGATCAATTTATATTAAATATGAACTTCTTTTTGGTTTAGTTGAAATACTAGAACTCTTTTTCTTAATATTTCATTGTTAATAACCAATTGTATATATCTTGTTCTACACATTTGATAACAACCTTTTCTTAATTTTTCTCCGTTTTCTTTGAGATAATTAAATCTCTTCAACTGCTATGTCATCTATTCCTACTACATCTTTGTTAGCTACAGTTTTTATATGTCTTATTCATATTTTATGGATTAAAATTTCTTCTAAAACTTCCATATCCCTTTCCTACTTTTTTTCCATATATAATATATCATTGATTTTGAGTAAGTCTCTGAGACATGATCATACTCTCATCATTAACACATTCTAATTATTATCTATCATCAGATTTTAGATAGCAAAAAGCACTACAAATTGCTCATTCCTTCGAAGAATTTTTCATACTATGACTTCTGCTGACTACTCGTGATAAATTTTTTCACAATATATAGCTTGTGATTCTTTATGTTATTTGCAATATTCCACCTATGGACTTTAACCGACTATTTAAGCGATATACCTGTTACGCTGAAAAAATGTTGGAGAAAATTATTCTCCAACATTTTTTGTCACTTTTAACAAATTCTCCATCAGAAACAAAAAATGAAAAAACACAGACTAACAGTCCAAATGATAGGATTATAAATCCAACACCTTTTACTTTAATTTGGATTTAACAGCCAATACATTAAATATTTTCTATCGATGTATTATCTTTATGTCTTTCTTTGTAAAAAGCAATAAGCGAAAAAACAATCATATAAAGAATTATTATAATAAGAAGAATTAATAACATAATGTAGATGACTAAGTCTAACTCCCCAGTACATTCAGCATATTCAATATTTTCTATTGTAACATCTTTATTATTATATTCAGTAACTATATTTACTTTTTTATTTGTAAATTTCTTAATATCTCTTACTTTAATTATTTCGGCTTTTTCGCCAAATTCTTTGGTTGTAACGTTAAATTTTAAGTCTACCCAAACAATATCATGATCGCTTAAAATATTAACTATGCTTGGACTTTTATTGTAATCATAATTTACAATAATATTGTGGTTATTACATGATGGGAATATTACCATGATGAAAACAATACAAATTACAAGCAATACTAACTCTTTTAATTTCATTTTTTCACTCTCCTAAAAAATTATTTTATAGAACAGTATAGATAACTGTATACATATTATATCAACTATAGATATCTTTGTCAATTTTATTATAAAAGGCAAAATGAGCTATTTGTCTTTTACATAAAAAATAGAGATTAAACAATGTTAATCTCTATAAAAAAACTATTCGATCTTTTCAGCAGATACAATATTTTCATACCAACTAAAAAGAGGGACCCTCCAGCCAATTGTTTTTATTTTATACGTATTTCCTATCTCTATCTTTCCATACATATCTGATGAATCCCATCTGAAGTAAAAAATATTATCTGCAATCTCAAAAGGATAAACATCTTCGTCCTCGTCTTTGGTAAACACCATATATTTGGAATCTTTTATACCTTTGTCAGTTATAGTCACCTCATATGATTTTACTGTATTGTAACAGGCAATTAGAGCAATAAATCCAATAACCATGGTACAAATTCCCAACGGTATCAGTATTCTGATAATTTTCCACTCATGCATCTTTGAATTATTACTATACATTAATTTATTCCTCCTAAGAAAATAATTATTTTAATAGAAAAAAATATCTATACATTAATTATATCATACATATCATTTTATGTCAATTATTCTTAGCTATATCACTAAATATAAATGAAATATTCCAATTTAAACGGTAATATAATACATATTACATCTAAATAAACTACTATATATTGAAAAATAGCGGCTAATTTCTAACCGCTATCTTTAATTTATTATTTACTATTTTTAGCTCTTATTCTCATAGTAGGATCTAATATTTTCTTTCTTAGACGAATGTTTTCTGGTGTTACCTCAACTAATTCATCATCAGATATAAACTCAATTGATTGCTCAAGCGACATTGTAACTGGTGGTACAAGTTTTAATGCATCATCACTTCCTGAAGCACGTGTATTTGTTAAATGTTTTTCTTTACATACATTAACTGTTAAATCATCACTTCTAGAATTTTCACCAACTATCATACCTTGATATACTTCTGTACCAGGTCCAATGAAAAGAGTAGATCTTTCTTGTGCTTGGAAAAGTCCATATCCAGTTGCTTTACCAGCTTCAAAAGCAATAACAGCTCCTCTTTGTCTTGTTTCAATTTCACCTTTATCTGGCTCATATCCAGCAAATATATGATTTATCATACCGTTACCTTTTGTATCAGTCATAAACTCATTTCTAAATCCTATAAGTCCACGAGCAGGTACTTTAAATTCAAGTCTTGTATATCCTGCATTAGATGTAGATGGAGTCATGTTTGTCATTTCACCTTTTCTGTATCCCATTTTTTGCATTACAGTACCAACAAATTCCTCTGGAACATCAATAGTTGCCATTTCCATTGGTTCACATTTTACTCCATCAATAACTTTATATATAACTTTTGGACGAGATACAAGAAGTTCATAACCTTCTCTTCTCATATTTTCTATTAAAATAGATAAATGAAGTTCTCCTCTACCTGATACTTTAAAGCTATCTGATGTTTCTGTTTCTTCAACTTTTAAAGAAACGTTTGTTTCTAATTCTTTAAATAATCTATCTCTTAAATGTCTAGAAGTAATAAACTTACCTTCTTTTCCAGCTAAAGGTCCGTTATTTACACTAAATGTCATAGAAACAGTAGGTTCATCAATATCTACAAATGGAACAGCTACAGGATTTTCAGGATCAGCTATTGTCTCACCTATATTAATTCCTATAACACCATTTACAGCAACTATATCTCCACAATGTGCAACTTCTGTTTCTATTCTCTTAAGTCCAGAATATGTATATAATTTACCAATTCTTAACTTTTGAATTGTTCCATCTTTTTTACATATTGCAACTTCTTGTCCATTTTTTATGCAACCTTTTGTTATTCTACCAATACCAACAATTCCCATAATATAAAAAATGAGTGAAAATTTTTCACTCATTTTTATATAGAACTTTAAAAAGTAACATCAAACGCCTACTTTACTACCGGCACAGCCGGAAGATTATAGGTTTCATTTGTTTTTTCTACTTCGTCATTAGAACTAAAATTTTAATTTCATATTCTAGCGCTAAGTAAAACCAGAATAATAAATCATAGGTTTCATTTGTTTTTTCTCCTTTGTCATTAGAACTAAAATTTTAATTTCATATTCTAGTGCTAAGTAAAACCAGAATAATAAATCATAGGTTTCATTTGTTTTTTCTCCTTAAAAAGCGCCGAACAAAATTTAATCTGTAATCCTGAATATGCCTACAATCATATATTAAAACACTCCTTTTAAATAAAGTTAATTAAATATTTCAAATTTGAAATATTATTGTAAGTTTTGCTTACAACTATATTATAGCATATTTTAAATATTATGTCAACACTTTTTTCGCTTTTTTTATTTTTTAAAATAATTTTATAATATTAACTTTAATCAATATTTAATATTTGTAATATATTTGACATATATGCAATTTAAAATATCTATATAGAAAATAGAGATTAAACTAAGTTAATCTCTACTATTTTAAATATCCTTTATGCTTTTGTTTACCTTTCTATTTGATAGGCTACATACCTCTTTCTTTTTTGTTCTGTTTAATTTTAGGTTCAATTGATTTGTTTAATTCATTAATATATTCTCTTGGAACAACATATGCAATCCTACCTTCATGTTTTACACTACTTGCCGATTTTGCCAATAGTTGAACTCTTTTTAATAATTTAGACAACGTTTTTTCCTCCTTAAATAGTTATTTTATATTTATTTTTATAGGATTTTATGCTTTATTTGATTACCATTTTAACATATTATTATTAAATGTGCAACCATATTTTATGTTAAAATAGCGGTTAATTTCTTAACCGCTATCTTTAATTTATTATTTACTATTTTTAGCTCTTATTCTCATAGTAGGATCTAATATTTTCTTTCTTAGACGAATGTTTTCTGGTGTTACCTCAACTAATTCATCATCAGATATAAACTCAATTGATTGCTCAAGCGACATTGTAACTGGTGGTACAAGTTTTAATGCATCATCACTTCCTGAAGCACGTGTATTTGTTAAATGTTTTTCTTTACATACATTAACTGTTAAATCATCACTTCTAGAATTTTCACCAACTATCATACCTTGATATACTTCTGTACCAGGTCCAATGAAAAGAGTAGATCTTTCTTGTGCTTGGAAAAGTCCATATCCAGTTGCTTTACCAGCTTCAAAAGCAATAACAGCTCCTCTTTGTCTTGTTTCAATTTCACCTTTATCTGGCTCATATCCAGCAAATATATGATTTATCATACCGTTACCTTTTGTATCAGTCATAAACTCATTTCTAAATCCTATAAGTCCACGAGCAGGTACTTTAAATTCAAGTCTTGTATATCCTGCATTAGATGTAGATGGAGTCATGTTTGTCATTTCACCTTTTCTGTATCCCATTTTTTGCATTACAGTACCAACAAATTCCTCTGGAACATCAATAGTTGCCATTTCCATTGGTTCACATTTTACTCCATCAATAACTTTATATATAACTTTTGGACGAGATACAAGAAGTTCATAACCTTCTCTTCTCATATTTTCTATTAAAATAGATAAATGAAGTTCTCCTCTACCTGATACTTTAAAGCTATCTGATGTTTCTGTTTCTTCAACTTTTAAAGAAACGTTTGTTTCTAATTCTTTAAATAATCTATCTCTTAAATGTCTAGAAGTAATAAACTTACCTTCTTTTCCAGCTAAAGGTCCGTTATTTACACTAAATGTCATAGAAACAGTAGGTTCATCAATATCTACAAATGGAACAGCTACAGGATTTTCAGGATCAGCTATTGTCTCACCTATATTAATTCCTATAACACCATTTACAGCAACTATATCTCCACAATGTGCAACTTCTGTTTCTATTCTCTTAAGTCCAGAATATGTATATAATTTACCAATTCTTAACTTTTGAATTGTTCCATCTTTTTTACATATTGCAACTTCTTGCCCATTTTTTATGCAACCTTTTGTTATTCTACCAATACCAACTCTTCCTGTATATTCATCAGAGTCAATATTTGCAACTAATAATTGTAAAGGTTCACTGTCTTCACCAGCAGGTTCTGGAATAGTATTTACAATTGTTTCAAATAAAGGTTTCATATTATCGCTTTTATCATTTAAGTCAGTCATTGCATATCCATTTTTCGCAGATGCATATACAACTTTGAAATCAAGTTGTTCATCTGATGCATTAAGATCCATGAAAAGTTCTAAAACTTCATCTACAACTTCTGTTGGTCTTGCTCCTGGTCTATCTACCTTATTTACAACAACAATTGGTACAAGATTAAGTGCTAAAGCTTTACTTAAAACAAATCTTGTTTGTGGCATTGGGCCATCAAAAGCATCAACTACTAGTATAACACCATCAACCATTTTAAGTACACGTTCAACTTCTCCACCAAAATCAGCATGTCCTGGAGTATCAACAATATTTATTTTTATATCATTATACTTTACAGCTGTATTTTTTGATAGAATTGTTATTCCTCTTTCTTTTTCTATATCATTTGAGTCCATAACTCTTTCTGCTACTTGTTCATTTTCTCTAAAAGTACCACTTTGTTTTAAAAGAGCATCAACAAGTGTAGTTTTACCATGATCAACATGGGCAACAATTGCAACATTTCTCAAGTTCTTCATATTTCTTCTTCCCTTCCATTTATATATATAACATCTATACAAAATATAACGTTATCCCAAAAAATATAACCTAAAAATTAGGTTATACATATATCTTAAATATTTTACATCAAATAAAAAATTTTGTCAATATTTTTAGAAAAAATTATGTAAATAATCTTTCTCTATTTATTGGGATTTAAATCATAAATTGTATCAAGTAAATTTTGTGATTTAGTTTTTACATATTCTTTATCTTTTATTCTTGACTTGTCTATTGTTATAGCATCACCAAAAGTAACCGTCATTTTAGAAAACATCTTAGGATTTTTAGTCACATACACAGGTATTATTGGTACTCCTGCTTCTGCTGCTATAAATACAGGACCTGCTTTAGCCGTTCCTCTTGGCTCATCTATATTCATTCTTTCTCCTTCAATATATATTAATAATTTTCTTTTATCAACTTTTCTAAAAAGTTTAATTGCATGTAAAAGACTTTTTGCATCATGACTTCCTCTACGAATTGGAAAAACATCAAAATATCTAAAAAGTGCTCCTAAAACTTTATTCTCAAAAAGTTCTGCTTTGGCCATAATACACAAATCATTTGTTTTAGCATATATAAAACATGGATCAAATTTATCGGAATGGTTTGGGCATATAAGGCATTTATCATATTTTTTTAATTCTTCTAGATTATAATATTTTACTCTATATAGGAAATGTGTAAATACTAAATTTACAAAAGATCTCACTATTCTTTTTATAACTTTTTTTACCATAATTATATTAAGCCTATCCTTTCTCTTAGAATATCAAGTATTGAATTTGTAGTTTCTTCAACTGTACAATTAGATGTGTCAATTAATATAGAGCCTTTGGCCTTTTTTAAAGGAGAATCTGTTCTTGTGCTATCTTGCGTGTCTCTTTTTATTAAATCATTTTTTACATTTTCAAGTTTTACACTACTATCTTTTTTCTTTAAATCGTTATATCTTCTTGATGAGCGTATATCTATATTTGATGTAAAAAATAACTTAATATCTGCATTTGGAAATATAACAGTTGCTGCATCTCTTCCTTCAATTACAACACTTTGAGTTCCTGCAAGTGCTCTTTGCTTTTGTACAAGATGTTCTCTTACTTTACTATTTTTTGATACATTAGAAGCTGCCATTGAAACTTCTTCTGTACGTATTTTATCTGTTACATTTTCTCCATTTAAATATACTTCATTTTCTCCATCACTATTTATTTTTAAATCTACATTTATTTTTTCTAAGTTATTTTCAATGTTTTTATCATTAATTTCTATTTTATTATTTAAAAAATATAGTCCTGTTGCTCTATACATTGCCCCTGTATCAATATATATAATTCCTAGTTTCTTACTTAAAGCTTTTGATACTGTTGTTTTGCCAACTCCAGAGCCACCATCTATTGCTATTATGCATTTTTTTGCAAGTTTACACATTAAAAACCAACCACCTTTATATTTAATAACTAAATTCGACATATTTTGTATACATAAAATCAAACAAATTGCCTTAATCCTCTTTATTTTTTAACAAAAGTATGATATCATATATATGTAATTTTGTAAAGTACAAAATATAGAAAAAAGGTGATTTAATTGTCAAACAAATTAGAATTATTTGATAACAAAATTGTAATTTTATACATACTTGATAACTCTAGTATGCCACTTACAACAGATCAAATTGCTAAATTTTGTGAAGAATTTGAAGATATAACGTATTTTGATATTTGTATCTATCTTGAGGATCTTAAATCAAATGGATATATAAAAGAAATACATGAAGAAAATAATGTGTTATACTCTCCTACTAAAGAGGGAGTTATTACACTAAGAGAACTTCTTGAATTAATACCTGGTGTTAACTTATATAACTTAAAAAAAATGGTAAACAAAAATATGGTAGAAGTTAAAACAGAATATGCAATTGATACTAATATTATCCCTATTAAAGATGGTGAGTTTAAAGTATCTTGTTATATTAAAGATGGAAATGATGAACTTATAAACATAACAATGTATGCTGGTGATAAAGAGCAAGCTAAAAACATCTCTAAAAATTGGGCAAACAATTCTGAAAAAATATACACTACATTACTCGAGATGATGACTAAAGAGGAATAAATATAACTTATGAAATATCCCGCCGTAGTAAATGTACTACGACGGGATTGTGTTGTTAAAAGGTCATAACCTTAACCAGATATACAGTATTTACAGTTTTTATTACATAGCCACCATAAATTCTTTGTACACTCTGAACTGTTGAGGTACGAATTGGTACAACTTTCATTTCATTAGTGTCAACTTTTTTTAGGTTATATCTTTGTCCTTCAACAGGAATTTCCCCTGAAAAAGCAAGTTCAACATTTTTAATTTCATCAAACCACACAGAATTAAAAGTTCCCCTAACACCTTTTAGCTTAAAATTTGTCTGCCAAGAACCTCGATCTATATCTGTAATTTCATAAATTTTCCCCTTTTCCAAAACACTTGGATCATCACATGTCTTATATGACAAGGTTCCACCATTATAAACTACAAATTCTTTCATTTTTTCCTCCTTAAGCATTAGCTTTTTAATTTATTATTTTACCTATTATTTATTATATCATATTTTACATAAAAAGTCAATTTTTATAATATCACTTATTACTATTTAAATATTTTTTTACTATTCAGACTAGGTAGAATTTTGAAATTATAAAAAGTGCGTCAACGTGCTGTTACAAGCCGCTTTGAAATAATTATTATAAATTTTAAAAAGCTACAAACTTAAATTTATTATGTATATTATAATATAAACCAAAACTAATTTTGTGTTTTTAACTAGTCATAGCCTGAATAATAACAATATTTTTGGCTATGATAAAAATCAAAATTTACAAAAAGCTTGAAATTATGCTACATATGTAATATAATTAGATAGAAATGGTTAGGAGTGAACTATATGATAGATATAAAATTTTTAAGAGAAAATCCAGATATTGTAAAAGAAAATATAAAAAAGAAATTTCAAGATAAAAAACTACCTCTAGTTGATGAAGTTATTTCTTTAGATAAAGAACATAGAGAAATAATGAAAAAAGGTGATGAACTTAGAAATAAAAGAAAAACATTAAGCGCTAAAATTGGTAGTCTAATGAAATCAGGAAATAAAGATGAAGCTATGAAAATAAAAGAAGAAGTATCTTCTGTAAATATTGAGCTTGAAAATAATGAAAAATTAGATAAAGATATGCAAAATAAAATTAAAGAAATTATGTATAGAATTCCAAATATTATGCATGAGTCTGTACCTATAGGTGAAGATGATTCTAAAAATGTTGAAGTAAAAAGATATGGTGAGCCTGTGGTACCAGATTATGAAATTCCTTATCATGCTGAAATTATGGAAGCTTTGGATGGTCTTGATCTTGACTCAGCAAGAAGAGTTGCTGGAAATGGTTTTTATTACTTAATGGGTGATATAGCAAGACTACATTCTGCTGTTTTATCTTATGCTAGAGATTTCATGATTGATAAAGGATTTACATATTGTATTCCTCCATACATGATACGTAGTGATGTTGTAGACGGTGTTATGAGTTTTGAAGAAATGGATGCAATGATGTATAAAATTGAGGGTGAGGATTTGTATTTAATTGGTACAAGTGAGCACTCTATGATTGGTAAATTTAAAGGACAAACTCTAAAAAAGGAAAACCTTCCATATACTATGACATCATATTCCCCATGCTTTAGAAAAGAAAAAGGTGCACATGGTATTGAAGAACGTGGTGTATACAGAATTCATCAATTTGAAAAGCAAGAAATGATTGTTGTATGTGAACCTGAAGATAGTTACAAATGGTATGACAAAATGTGGTCATATACTGTTGAATTATTTAGAAGTATGGATATTCCTGTTCGTACACTTGAATGTTGCAGTGGTGACTTAGCAGACCTTAAAGCAAAAAGTGTTGATGTTGAAGCATGGAGTCCAAGACAAAAGAAATATTTTGAAGTAGGTAGTTGTTCAAATCTTACAGATGCTCAAAGTAGACGTCTTGGTATTAAAATAAAAGGTGAAGAGAAAAACTACTATGCACATACCCTTAATAATACTGTTGTTGCCCCACCTCGTATGTTAATTGCTTTAGTTGAAAATAACTATAATGAAGATGGTTCTGTTACAATTCCTGAAGTTTTAAGAAAGTATATGGGTGGTAAAGAGAAAATTGAAATAAAGAGGAAAAAATAATGTTAAAAAATATGAAATTTAAAACATCTGCTTTTAATATAGCACAACTTTTAGAAACAGAAAAAAAACAAATTGTTCTTGTTGGCAAATCAAACGTTGGCAAATCATCATTTATAAATAGTTTAGCAAATCAAAAACATTTAGCAAAGGTTGGAAATACTCCTGGAAAAACAAAATCTATTAATTATTATGATGTAAATAATGAATTTTATATAGTAGATTTACCTGGATATGGATATTCAAACATGACTAAGGTAGAAAAGTTAAATACATCAAAATTAATTAACCACTATATTGAAAAAAATGAAAATATTTCACACATACTATTTCTTGTAGACATTCGCCATAAACCTACTGAAAATGATAGAATAATGTATGATTGGTTAACAAGCAAGAATATCCCCTTTACTATAATTGCTACAAAAGCAGATAAAGTTGGTACAACAAAACAAAAAGAAAATATGCAAGTTATAACTAAAGTATTGTTTGCAAAAGAAAATATTATACCTTTCTCAAGTTCAAATAAACTAAACCTAGATATTATTGAAAATATAATACTAGAAAACATACATTAGTTCCGGATTAATTTCTGGAACTTTTTCTATTTCCTCTTTATTTATGTAATTTCAACCTTTACTTTTCTGCATATTTATGTTATAATTTTCTTGCATAAGAAATCCAAATAAAACAAATTAAATTTAAGGAGTTGTTTTTCATGAAAGTAGAAAAAATTTTAGATGGATTTGTTGAATATTCAGACTTTCTCGATAATGTCTTAATTGGTAAAACTAAAGATGGATATTTAACTTTTATAAAAAAAGACGATTACACAATAATAAACGAAGAAATATTAGATAAAAAAATAGTTAAAATTAGAAGTTTAACGGACTCAGATTTTGTGGAATGTAAAGATGTTAATGGATACCTTATATTGGTGAATAAAACATCAAATTTTATAATATCTGATAGACATTTAATTGATTTAAAAATTGTTAATATCTCTTCACAACTAGGGAAACATTTCATGACTGCCAAAAGTGAAAATGGTGATATTTACTTAATAGATTCACATTATGGACGAATTTTCGATATGCTACCTATTGCTAAAAGTATTAAGGATGCTTCAATTAACAAATATGTAGCTGAAGATCCAGACTACATTATATTGGAAACAAAAGAATCAATAAAATTACCAATATACTTAGAACTTTGCGAGAGTTGCTGTGGCATAGATGTAGAAGTAATTTTAGACAAGAATTTTAAAGAAATTGATGAATGCAAGGGGTTCAACTATATTTATACAAATGATGAAACTGAATTAAAAACATTAGTAGACGAAACTAAAAATTACAGATCTGTAAATGAATGGCACAATGATTGGATTTATTTTGAAAATGACTATGTTTTTATTATCAAAGATAAAATTTCTTCATCTGAATACAAATATAAATTATTCAGTATTAAATCATGTACTCAATTTAACATGGATTTTTATTCAATTATTTATCCAATTTCACCAAAATTACTACTCATAGGTAATGAAAAAGACAAATTAAACCTTTTTGAAATTGTAGATAATAAAATGATAAAACGTATCTTTAAAAAAGATACCTACATAAAAATACAAGACATTGATTTAAGGGAAGATGGAACAGTTTTTGTAATTGCAGATGGTTCAACGTATAGACTTTCTTAATTAATAGGTGGACAAATTTTGTCCACCTATTTTCTATTTTATATCCTTATTTAATATATAATGAAGAAAAAATAATGTTAAATATGAAATTTAAAACATCTGTTTTTAAAGCAACAATTACTACAAAAGCAGATAAAATTGGTACAACAAAACAACAAGTTCAAATAACCTAAAGCTAGATATTATTGAAAGTATAATACTAGAAAACATACATTAGTTCCGGATTAATTTCTGGAACTTTTTCTATTTCCTCTTTATTTATGTAATTTCAACCTTTACTTTTCTACATATTTATGTTATAATTTTCTTGCATAAGAAATCCAAACAAAACAAATTAAATTTAAGGAGTTGTTAGCATGAAAGCTCAAAAATTTTCAGAAGAAATTGTAAGAGTATCACGTTTAGCTGGTCGCCCACTATTAGGAATGAACCGTGATGGTTTAGTAACCCTCTTAAGCATGGAGGATGGTAGTATTCTCTACCCACATTTATTTGGAAATAAATTCAGCGTATTTAGTAAACATTTTTTCTATTTTGAAGATAAAAATGGTCTTCCTTTTTTTGTTGAAGCATCAGCTGGCAAAATAGTTACATTAGATAACTTTTCAGATCTTGTTGAAGAAAACCGTGATATTAATATTGAAGAAAAAGCAAAAATTAGAAAGTTTTACAGAAAGTACTGGGATTCATTTAATAATGAGTATTATATATATGATACTAACGATTCTTCTCTTTCTAAATCTCTTGTAAAAAAAGATACTTTGGAACCTAAACTTAAAAATTTTACTTATATATATAACGATTTTTCTGATAATAAGAATATTGCCATAATAGACTACAATGACACTCAAAAACTATATAATATTAATTCGAATTGTTTTTGTGAAATAGCCGAATATTCTATCATTTACCCTATTAGACAAACTCCATTTATTTTAGTTGGAAACAATGAAAATGAATTGAGGTTATATCGCATTAAAGGCGATAAAGAAATTGAAGCTATTTTTGATGATCCAAATTTATATGTAAGTAAAGAAGACATCTTTAAATTAAAAAATGGTAGATTTTTAATCAATGTAAAAAATGAGGAAGTGTACATAGTATGATAATAATGGCTGAACAAAATTTGTTCAGCCATTATTATTTTGTCACTTTTGCTCAATATGATATATTAGTAGAATATTTTTACCTTAAATTAATATAATTAATTATATAAAAAAAGGTGGTAATTATATGTTATTTGAAGGTTCAGGTGTAGCTTTAGTTACACCATTTAATGAAGATTTAAGTATTAATTATGATAAACTTAAAGAGTTAATACATTTTCATTTAGAAAATAATACTGATGCAATTATATTATGTGGAACAACAGGTGAATCAGCTACTCTTTCTATTGATGAATTTAAAGAAATTGTAAGTTTTACTGTAAAAGAAGTAAATAAAAAAATTCCTGTTATTGTAGGGAGTGGTTCAAATAATACAAGTATTGCTGTAAAGAAGTCTGTAATTGCACAAGAACTTGGGGCTGATGGCCTTCTAGTTGTAACTCCATATTATAACAAATGTACAGATAACGGACTGTATTTACATTATAAAGAGATAAATGACAATGTAAATATTCCTATAATTCTATACAACGTACCATCTCGTACATGTGTTAATATAAATATGGATGTTCTAATTAAATTATCAAAACTGAAAAATATTCGTGCACTAAAAGAAGCCTGCCCTGATTTATCAAGAGTATCTAAAGAATTATTACAACTTCCTAATGATTTTTACATATATTCTGGAAACGATGATTTGACTTTACCAATTCTAAGTCTTGGTGGAAAGGGTGTTATTTCTGTAATTGCCAATATATATCCTAGCCAAATGCATAACTTATGTAAATCTTGTTTTAATAACAATTTTAAAGAAGCAAGAAAAATTCATTTTAATAATTTAAATCTCATGAACTTATTATTTTGTGAGGTAAATCCCGTTCCAATTAAAAGTGCTATGAACATTATGGGATATAATGTTGGAAAGTGTAGACTTCCTCTTGGAGATATAAATGTAGATAATTATAGAAAATTAAATAAAATATTAAAAAAAGATCCGAAAAAATAATTTTTCGGAGTTTTTTATCGTTATAATACATTTCCAATTTTTACTTGCTGTTTTTTCACAATATAATTTAAAATTCTGTCTAGTTCATTTGCATTAACTATAACCTCTTCCTTATCTTCTTCATCAATATATGATTTTATTTGAGTTATATGTTCCTCAACCTTATCTACCTCACTACTATCTACAAACATATGCCAAACTGTTTTAACACTATTCCATGTCCTTTCAACATTTTCTATTCCCTCTTTAGCCATGTCGAAATTTTCATTTATAGCAGAATTTTTTACATATTCTATATCAGATAATGTATATCTAGCTGTTTTTTCTAAATAACATATTTGCCACATTCCAGTTAAAAGAAGTAAAATTATACATACAATTAAAATTATCCATTGTTTCATTTTTTCTTCACCTCATTTTTTAGCTGATATATAAAATTAGAATCTTCATCCATTGTAGCTACAAGTACATCCTCAATTTTAATTTTATTTTTCTTTAATAGTTTATCAACATCTTTTTCTTGCATTTTAAGCATTTCTAAATTTTCCTTAGCATAATTTCCATCTTCTATAACGTTTAAAGGAATTGCATTAAACTCATCAGAATTTTTAATAACACTCAAATTACCATTGTTTTCAATCATAGCAAATTTAACATCTTGTATTTTAAATACATCGTGTTCTCTTAATTGTGACATCAAATCTTCAATAGTATATTTATTCTTATTCAAATTTTCTTCAATTATTTTTCCATCTCTAATAATTGGAACAATTTTTCCACATACAAAATCCTCTACTTTATTACTTGAATGAGCAAGAAGAGTAAAAATTAAATATGCAACAAGTAATGTTATAATAGGTACAATACCATCAAAAATAGAAACACCACGTGAAGACATTGGAGATGAGGCAAGGTCAGATATTAGAATTATGATTGCAAGTTCAAAAGGTTGAACCTTAGATAACTCTTTTTTCCCCATAAGTCTAATTACTATAAATACTACAGCATACAATATTAAAGCCCTTAAAAATACAATTAACATTTAAATCACCTAAAATTATTTTTTGCATAAAAGATATTTTTATACAAATAATATTAATGTAATTTTGGGAGGTAAATAAATGGAAGAAATACAAAATTATAAAAATAACTTTAATACGTTTAGGGTATCTCAAATGTTAATTAGGTTCTTAACATCAATATCTATATTTGCTGTTACTGTATTTTTTACTCCAAATTTTAATCTTTCTTCTTTTCCAATACTAATAATTAGTGGGATTGCAATAATAATTCTAGATTATTTAATGTCAATTATAACAGGAATACATGACGTTCCACTAGGACGTGGATTAGTAGGTTTTACAACAGCTGCTATTATAATATACATAACACAATTTGTAGTTGATGGATATTATATTTCAATTACTAGTAGCTTGATTGCCGCTGCTATATATGGAGTAATTGATAGTATGCTTATAAATAGAAAATAACTGCCACAATATATTTGTAGCAGTTTTTATATATTTAAATTATTACATGTCTATTTCTATATAAAGTATTTTCTCTAGACTTTGATTTTGATATAAGTTTCATTATACAATCTAAGTTGTTACATACTATGTTATACCTTAAATTATGGCTATCCACAAGATAATATTTTTTCTTAAGGCATGGCATTGAACATTTATTATCCTGCTTTCTTTCTTCTATAAAAGCACCTAATATACAATATCTTGATGTCATAAGTGTTTTATAATCACTAACAATTTCTATAGGTGCATATTTATCTAAATTTTCTATATATTCATCTTTTAGTTCTACTGATGGAGTTATTATATCAAAACCACATTCAATATAAAATATTGCACTATACCTATTAAATACATTAAGAGAATAATCAGCAATTAATTTTATATCATACTTTTCTTTTAATTTTAAAGCCAAATCTATGTACCCTACATTTCCTATAACAAGCCCATTTATATATTGAACTTCATTTTTTAATTTACTAAATATATATTTATCCGTATTATTTCCACCTATATTTGGAAGTACAAGATATATTTTTGAATTTTTATAAAACGAAGAAATAATGCTTTCCGTATATTTTATAAAATCACTTATTTCTATATATACAGTATTTAATTTTTTTCCATATTTTTCAAAGTATAATTTAAAATAATCTATTTTTTTATCAAAATTATATATGTGTAAAATTTGTAAATTTTCATTATTTCGTTGTTCTCTATTATCTAATATTTTTGAATCATATTTAGAAATAATTTCATTTAATAATTTTATTTTTTTGTCTACATTAATATCTTGTACAAATAATTCAGATACTCTTTGTACAAATGTTCTTCTTAATTCATTTAATATAGATATTGGCACAAAAATATCTTCATCCATTTCTATATCTAAGATATTAAATATAAACGGTGAATCCTTAGTTTTATTGAAAGACTCGATTATTTTTTCTTTGGTAGTTGGCTTTGATTTTGCTATATCAGGCATATCATCCAAACTTACAAAAATGTTTTTCATAAGATTTAAGGTCCTAACAGATAACTTGTTTCCCTTTTTTATATCAATGGATATATCAATATTCCTTTTTCTTATGTTTTTGGTATAATATTCCTTTAAATTTTTATTCATACCATAATCTGATGTTTTAAATACCTTATCCCCTATTTTTACCTTCTTTTTTACATCTCCAAGCCATACATAATTTCCTTTTTTTATGGTTTCATTTACTATATTTTTTCTTTCATCTTTAATACATGTTATAACATTTGAAAAAATCACATCATTTTCATCTAAAATTTCTATTCCATCATGTAAGGATATATCTTCTTCTAATTTTATTTTTACAAATTCTTTTTTTTGCAAAATAATCTTACCAAGGTAAATTCCCGTATTTTTTGGAATATTTTCAGTTATACTGTTTTTATAACAAACTCCACCTAAATATCCATCTGATATTCCATCTCTATTAAAAATTTGCATAAGATTTTTCTTATCGATTTGATTTACTGTAATCTCATTATTTTTATTTATTATGTCATTTAAATATTTTCTATAAATTTTAGTAACTCCAGCAACATATTCAGGTGTTTTATTCCTTCCTTCTAGCTTTAACGAATGAACTCCTATATTATATAGCCTTTGTATATATGAAAGTCCGAAAATATCTTTTTTACTAAGTATATATTTATTTGGAACCAATTCTTTATTTTGGTTATATAACGAATATTTCATTCTACATGGTTGAGCACAATTTCCTCTATTTGCGCTTCTATTTCCTATATAACTGCTAAGTAAACATTGGCCTGAATAGCAAACACATAATGCACCATGTACAAACACTTCTATTTCTAACGATGTATTTTTGCATATATATTCTATTTCCGATAAGGTAAGTTCACGAGCAAGAACAACCCTTTTAAATCCTATTTTTTCTAAGAATTTTACTTGTTCTAAATTATATATACTCATTTGCGTACTTGCATGAAGCGCAAGTTTTGGAAGTAATTCATGTATCAACTTTGCAAGACCAATATCTTGTAAGATTACAGCATCTAACCCTGCGGAGTAAAGCTTTATTAATAGTTCTAATGCTTCTTTTATTTCTTCATCATAAACCAAAGTATTTAAAGTTAGATATACTTTTACACCTATCATATGTGCATATTTTATACTTTCTATATACTCATCTACATTAAAATTTTTAGCCATAGTCCTTGCATTAAATCTATCAAGTCCCATATATATGGCATCTGCTCCTGCATTAATAGCTGACAAAAAACTATCTTTATTTCCCGCTGGAGACAGTAATTCAATATTATTTTTCATTAGAATTCACTCATTTCATTATTTTATATTTTTTTGTCTTACAACCTCATATATTGTAATAGCTACAGAAACTGAAGCATTAAGCGAATTTATTTTTCCTGTCATGGGAATTTTCATAAGAGCATCGCAATTTTCTTTTACAAGACGAGAAATTCCACTTCCTTCATTTCCAACTACAATACCAATAGCTCCTTCTAGTTTAGTGTTGTATACTTCACTCTCTCCATTCATGTCAAGTCCATATATCCATAATCCGTTTTTCTTTAATTCTTTTATGCTTTCCGTTATATTTGTAACACGTGCAACTTTTACATATGAACACGCACCAGCAGCTACTTTTTCTACAGTATCTGTTATCTGACAAGCATTTCTTTTTTGAATTATTACTCCATGTACTCCCATACATTCACAACTACGTATTATAGCCCCTAAATTATGTGGATCCTCAATTTTATCAAGTATGACAATAAATGGCAACTCATTTTTACTTTTAGCATACTCTATAATTTCACTAACCTCGGAATATTTAAAATCTGTAATACTTGCAATAATTCCTTGAGAATTTTTCCCATCAATCATTTTATCTAATTTTTGTTTATCAGTATTTACAACTATAATTTTTCTTTTTAATGCTTCTTTTATAACGCTATCTATTTCTTTATTTGATGTTTGCGCATATATTTTATTTATTGTAGTACCTGAACTTATTGCTTCAAGTACAGGATTTTTTCCATATATTATGCCCATTTTTTCCTCCTTTTCACAAAACTATTTACTTTTTTAAAAAAGTATGATATAATTAAATTTCCAAAAGAACATTGGTTTACGTAATAATTTATGTGCTATTTATGCAACATTGTTCTAAATGTTGTAAATTATTAATATATTATAACAAATTAAATTTTAAGGGGATATAATTATGAACTCAAGACGACACAATCAGGAATACAGTTTTGTATTTTTTATTTCAAAACACATTAAGAAGTTTTTAATTCACCTTTTTAAAAAGGACAAAGATGGTAAAAAAATTAAAAATTAATTTTTTCTGTAGCTAGCATATATTATTGCTAGCTACATTTTTTATACTTTTTCATAATGATATTTCAAATAATTTATTCCTCATCAAGTTTTAAAACTTTTATAAAAGCATCTTGAGGAAGTTCAACACTTCCTATTCTTCTCATTTTCTTTTTTCCCTCTTTTTGTTTTTCAAGAAGTTTTTTCTTTCTTGAAATATCTCCACCATAACATTTAGCAAGAACATCCTTCCTTAAAGCCTTCACAGTTTCCCTTGCTACAACTTTTCCTCCTATTGCTGCTTGAATAGGGACCTCAAACAATTGCCTTGGAATTATTTCTTTTAATTTTTCAGCCATTTTTCTTCCTCTAGTTTCAGCTTTTTCTCTGTTAACTATAAATGATAAAGCATCAACCGGTTCATTGTTGAGTAAAATATCAAGTTTTACCAAATTAGCTCGTTCATATTTTTCTATTTCATAATCAAATGATGCATAACCCCTTGTCCTAGATTTTAAACTGTTGAAAAAGTCATAAATTATCTCATTTAAAGGTAGAAAATACTCTAAACATACTCTTGCCAAGTCTAGATATTTCATATTTATGAATTTCCCTCTTCTTTCTTCACAAAGCTGCATAATATTTCCAACGTATTCCTTTGGAGCTATTATTTCAGTCTTGGCTATTGGCTCCTCTATATACGTAATTTCATTTGGCTTTGGCATTTCAGATGGATTATATAACTCAACAACTTCTCCATTTGTCTTGTGAATTTTATATATAACGGATGGGGCCGTAGTAATTAAATTTAGGTCATATTCTCTTTCTAATCTCTCTTGTACAATTTCCATATGTAATAGTCCTAGAAAACCGCATCTAAAACCATGCCCAAGTGCAGATGATGTTTCAAGTTTATAATCTAGGGCAGCATCATTTAATTTAAGTTTCTCTAATGCTTCTTTTAATTCTTCATAATCAGTTCCTTCAGCAGGAAATATTCCTGCGTAAACCATTGATTTTGCTTTTTTGTATCCATTCAAAGGCTCAGATGCCGGGCTTTCTTTTAAAGTTAACGTATCACCTACCCTAATGTCAGATACTTGTTTAATACTTGCTGCAACATATCCAACTTCGCCTGCAACAAGATTTTCTGCCTCTATATATCCACCTGGTTTCATGTATCCTATTTCTACAATTTCATATTCTTTCTTGTTCGACATGGTATATACAATGTCGCCCTTTTTTAGCATACCATCAATTATACGTACAAATGCAACTGCACCTTTATAATTATCATATACTGAATCAAATATTAACGCTTTTAAAGGCTTTTCATTACTACCAACTGGAGCAGGCACATTTTTTACAATATCTTCTAAGACATCTTCTACATTAAGTCCTGTTTTTGCAGATATACAAGGAGCATTCATAGCCTCAATTCCAATAACATCCTCAATTTCTCTTTTGACCTCATCTGGTCTTGCACTTGGTAGGTCTATTTTGTTTATAACTGGTAAAATTTCTAAATTATTCTCAAGTGCCAAATACACATTTGCTAAAGTTTGAGCCTCAACACCTTGTGCTGCATCAACAACAAGTATAGCTCCCTCACATGCCGCAAGTGCACGTGAGACCTCATAATTAAAATCAACATGCCCTGGTGTATCAATTAAATTTAAAATATACTCTTTTCCATCACGTGCTTTGTATTTCATTCTAACAGCCTGTGATTTTATTGTAATTCCTCTTTCTCTTTCTATATCCATATTGTCAAGTAATTGTTCTTGCATATGTCTTTCATCTATACTTCCAGTAATTTGAAGCAATCTATCTGCAAGTGTTGATTTACCATGATCAATATGTGCTATTATACTAAAATTTCTTATATTTTCCTTGTTAACCATTTCTTTCCCTTCTATATTATAACAATACTATTATACCAGTTTTTACTTATACAATCAAGCAAATAAATAAAATCGCATGTACAAAATTAATACATGCGATTTTACAAGAAAAATTAGTCAGGTTCGCTACATAAAGTATATTTTTCAATGATTTTACTTCTCTCATCAGAAACCAGAGAAACAATATGCAAAAAACTTTCTTTTTTAACATTGTCACTATATTCTCCTCCTTCAAGAATTGAAAGAAGATCATTTGATTTTGAAATAAACTCCTTTAACTCTTCGCAATTTTCCCGAGACTTTAACTCACCACGAAGTTTATTCAAGCAATTTTCAAAATCATTTTTTGATTTAATAGACAGCATTTCCATCATTTCTATAGATGCGCTATTTACAAAATTCATCATTTCAATTGCGTCCATAACACATTCTCCTCTCTTTTAATTAAAAAAGTTAACATATTTACTTACAGATAAATTTTATCACTTTAAATTTTATATGTCAATAAAAGCATATACATTTTCGAATATTTGTGATATAATTTTTAACCAAGGAGTTATAACTATGTTTAAAGTAGGAGAAAAGGTAAAAATATCAAGTAATAACATTTCGGGTATTATTTCTAAAATACAAAAAAATAATTATACTACTAAGTATTATATAAATGTAAAAGGTAAAACAATTATTCTAGACGAAGATAAAATTGAAAAAGAAACTTCAAATTTGAATAATACATCATATACCCCAAAACTAGATAAATATACAAATAATATATATAATTATAAAAATACATTTATACCAGAAATCACAATAAGGCATCAAACTTTAGATATAGCAATGTATAATGTAGAAAATTTCATTACTGAAGCTATAAATTTAGACATAAAAAATATAAAAATAATACATGGAAGAAATGGCGGAGTTTTAAGAAAAGCTGTTCATGAGTACTTAAAACATAATAAAAATGTTGAAAGCTATAGACTTGGAAATTACTATGAAGGAAGTTATGGTGTTACAATTATAAAACTAAAATAGTGCTAATAAAATAAAAATTAGCACTATTTTTTTCATATATTATTTTTTTAAATATTCTTCTAAAGCCTTTGCAAGTTGATCAGGACAAGATGTACCTTTCATTCCACATTCAATTCCCTTTAGTCTTTCTATAACATCTTCAATTTTCATACCTTTAACTAAGTTACATATCCCTTTTGTATTTCCTGCACATCCACCTATTATTTTAACCCAGTTGATTACTTTTGTTTCATCATTTATGCTTATAATATATTTAGAAGAACATACTCCTTCTGATTTATAACTAAATTCCATTAAAAATCACCTACTATGCTTTATTATTACAACCAAGTACATCAACAATTTTGTGAGAAACCATCTCTTCAACAGCTTTTCTTGCTGCGCCAAGATATGTTCTTGGATCAAACACTTCTGGTGTTTCTACAAAACATTTTCTAATATTTGCAGTCATTGCAAGTCTTATATCACTGTCTATATTAATCTTACATACTGCCATACTTGCTGCTTTTCTTAACATTTCTTCAGGTACCCCTTTAGCTCCAGGAATATTACCACCATACTCATTACACATTTTTACAAACTCTTGTGGTACTGATGATGCTCCATGTAAAACAATAGGAAATCCTGGAAGTCTTTTTGATACTTCTTCTAAGATATCATATCTAAGTCTTGGTTCTCCCTTAAATTTGTATGCACCATGGCTTGTTCCAATAGCAATTGCAAGAGAATCACACCCTGTTCTTTTTACAAACTCCTCTGCTTCATCAGGATTTGTGTACATCGCATCATCTTCTTTTACATTTACATCATCTTCAATTCCAGCAAGTTTACCAATTTCAGCTTCAACCACAACCCCTCTTGGATGAGCGTATTCAACTACTTTTTTTGTAAGTGCTACGTTTGTTTCAAAATCATATTTAGAACCATCAATCATAACTGATGTAAAGCCACTATCAATACAATCCTTACAAGTTTCAAAATCAGGTCCATGATCCAAATGAAGTACAACTGGAATATCAGTTCCACTTTTTTTATTGCACTCAATTGCAGATTCTACTAATTTTTTTAGATAAACAGGATTAGCATATTTTCTTGCTCCAGCTGATACTTGCAAAATAACTGGTGCATTACTTTTTGTTGCTGCCTCCATTATTCCTTGTACTATTTCCATATTATTTACATTAAAAGCTCCTATTGCATATCCTCCATTGTATGCCTTTTCAAACATTTCCTTTGTTGTTACAAGTCCCATATTTATTACCCCTTTCAAAAATACTATATATTATTTAAAAATATATTCTATTACCATGGTCTTTTATTTCCACCTAATGTATGCTGCTTAGGTTCATCATGCCCAACTTCTTTTTTGTTTGGCTCATACATTCCTTTATTTTTAACTCCGTTGTTTTTCGTAATTTCTTCAACTTCAGCATCCATTGCATCGAATTCTGCAGCTCTATCCTCATCATTTATATTACTTTTATCTATACCAAGATTCTCTCTCATCTCATCATCTTTTTCGTTATCTGTATGATAGTCTTTCTTTCCGTCATCAGTTAAATCATTAATAGGTTCTTCTAAATTTTCCTTACTGCCACTTAAGCTCCTTAATATTTCAAGTTTTTCACGAGCACCTTCATAATCTCCCTGATTTCTACACTTATAATACTCTTTTTTTACCTCTTCTATATTTGCAGAGGTAGTTTCTAAAGAATCTTCTGTTCCTTCTTTTATTATATCATTATTTTTTTCTTCTTTTTGCTCATTTTCTTTACTAGTTTTTGCAATAGGCATATTAGACGTTTCTTTACTTATGCCAAATTGCTCTTCATCGAGTTCTTCTTGTCTATCATCCCTATTTATATTTTCAATTAAAACATCTGGACTAGATTTCATACTGGCTAGCTCTTTATCCTTTTCATATAATTCATTTTGAAGATTTTGAAATTTTTCTTTATCAAAAGTTGAAGGATTAGCCGCCATCCAAGCCATTTCCTCTTCTATGTTTTCTTTTTCATCATAAATAACTACTATTCTTGCTATATCTTCTTCTCTTTTTTTCTCTTTTGCCTCTTCCTCTTTATTATGTTCATCTTTAATATCTTTTTGTTTAGCTGCAATTTTCTCATCATTTTCTATAGCTTTATGGCTAGGTAAAATAGAAGAATATTGCTTACCTAACTTTTGAAGATAAACCTCATACATTCTATTTTCTGCGGCAAGTCTATCCTCCAAGGCAAAGTCTCCATCTCTTCTTCTTACAATATCTGAGTGTTTCATGATTTCTTTTCTATTTTTTTCATATTTTTCTAAAGTAGCTTTATATATTGCTTTTATAGTTGCTGACTTAACTAAATTTTCAACATCCTTACTTGTAATATCTTTTTCTTCTTCAGCCATTTCTGCAAGCTCTTGCATAATTCCTTCTTTATCAATTTTATCAGAGGGCATTTTACTTTTATCTATTTGCTCATTTACTGATTTTTCCAAATCTTCTTTTACAATATCTTTACCTTCATCTTTTTGTTTATCATCATTTCTATCATGATTTAACTCACTTAATAACGATTCGTATGAGGAGTCAGATAAATTCTGAAGAGTTGTCTTTTGAAAATCTATATTATTTGTCCTGTTATAATAATCAAGTACATCTTTCATATTTAAATACTGATTATCAATTTTAGCATCTCCAGTTTTCACCATATATGTCTTTTTTATTATTTTATTTAAACTATTTAATATTTCATTTTTTTCATTATTACTAAAATTCATTACATCAACTCCTATGTATATATTACTACATCAATAAACTAATTTCAATACATTTTTTAAAATTCAATATCTAGTTCTACAGGACAATGGTCACTTCCAAAAATTTCATTATGAATTTTTGCATCTTTTATTTTATCTTTTATATCTTCTGATGTAATAAAATAATCAATTCTCCAACCAATATTTTTTTCTCTTGCATTTCTCATATATGACCACCAAGAATATGCATCCGTTTTATCTGGATAGACATATCTAAAACTATCAACAAATCCTGAAGATAGTAATTCTGTCATTTTTCCTCTTTCTTCATTAGTAAATCCTGCATTTCCAACATTAGATTTTGCATTTTTTATATCAATCTCATTATGTGCAACATTTAAGTCGCCACACAAAATTACTGATTTTGTTTTATTTAAATTTAATAGATAATCTCTAAAATCATCTTCCCATTTCATTCTGTATTCAAGCCTTGATAAATCTCTTTTTACATTTGGAGTATAACAATCTACAAAGAAAAAATTATCGTATTCTAACGTAATAACCCTTCCCTCATTATCATGCTCTTCTATTCCAATTCCATACGTCACATTTAAAGGTTTTTCTTTTGAAAATACCGCTGTTCCAGAATACCCTTTTTTTATGGCACTATTAAAGAATATGTTATATCCTTCAAAAATGCTTTTTGTGATTAAATCAAGTTGTTCTTCCTGCATTTTAGTTTCTTGAATACAAAAAATATCAGCGTCACATTTTTTAAAAAAATCAGCAAACCCTTTTGTAACGCAAGCTCTTAATCCATTTACGTTCCACGAAATAAATTTCATAAATCCTCCTTATTACCTTATACAAACTTTTTGCAAAAACTTGGTCTATGTATTGGTGTAAGTCCATATTTTTTTATAGCTTCAATATGAGCCTTAGTTCCATACCCTTTATGTTTTGCAAATCCATATTCTGGATATTTTTTATCATATTCTATAAGTAATCTATCCCTTGTAACTTTGGCAATAATTGACGCTGCCGCAATGGATTCAGATTTAGAATCTCCTTTTACTACAGTTTCAAGTGGAATATCTGTGTCTATTTTTTGATTACCATCAACAAGCACATATTCTGGATTTACTTTTAAATTAGAAATAGCCTGTAGCATTGCCTTTTTAGTTGCATTAAGTATGTTTACTTCTTCTATGATATCTACATCAGATACGCCCACACCAACTGAGACTGCATTTTGCATAATATCATCGTATAATTTTTCACGCCTTTTTTCTGTTAATTTTTTTGAATCATTTACACCTTCAATATGTGCATCTTTTGGAAGAATTACAGCTGCTGCAACCACAGGGCCACACAACGGTCCTCTTCCTGCTTCATCCACACCACATACAAGTTCATATCCTTTTTTATTTAATTCATGTTCAATTTTAAGCATATTATCAAGTCTTGTTATTTCTTTTTCATTCATATCTTTTACCTCTTTATATATCCAAACATTCTTTATACACTACATCTTTATTTACACCTTTTAGTTTTGCAACTTTTTTTATAGCATCTTTTTTAGTATCACCATTTTTCATATACTCTTTTACTAGTTCTAATGAGTTTATTTGTTCTATTTCTTTATTTTTTTCTTCATTTATTTTATCCTCACTTGCTCCTGAAATCACTAAAACTATTTCACCTTTTATCCCATTTTCTTCAATATTTATAATTGCATCTTTAAAATTCGTATATCTATATTCTTCATGTATCTTTGTAAGTTCTCTTGCAATACATATATCTCTATTTCCAAAATACTCATACATATCTTTAAGAGTTGAAAGTATCTTATGTGGTGCTTCATAAAAAATCATTGTCCTTGTCTCATTTACAAGAGATTTTAATCTTTCTTTTCTTTGCTTTTTATTTACAGACAAAAAGCCCTCAAAAGTAAATCTTGTTGAATCAAGTCCAGATTTAACAATTGCAGTTATAAGAGCTGTAACACCTGGAACTACTTCAATATCGTAATTATTTTTTACTAAATATTTAACTAAATTTTGACCAGGATCAGATATTATCGGCATTCCAGCATCTGAGACTAACGCAAGATTTTTTCCAGAATTTAAAATTTCAACAATTTTTTCTATCTTATCATCTTCATTATGTCTATGATAACTTATCATGTGTTTTGAAATTTCAAAATGATTTAAAAGTTTTAGAGTTTGTCTTGTATCTTCTGCAAGTATAACATCAACATTTCTTAGGGTATTTACCGCTCTTATTGTTATATCATCTAAATTTCCTATAGGTGTTCCAACTATATATAATTTTCCTTTATTTTTATCAATCATATGTACTTCCTTTCAATATTTGTATTATATATCATTTACACCATTTTTTCAATTAAGAAAGAAAAAATTTTAAAATAACCTACATCTATATCTTTTTATGTAATTATTTTATAAGCATATTTTAAGGAAAGTATCTTTCTTACTGCAATATCTATTCTTGTATGAATATCTAAATTATTACAACATCCTGGAAAGTGTTTCATAAAAGAAAAGAAAAAAGCTATAAATAACAAATATGTCATTTATAGCTTAGGAACTTAGATTTCAACTTTATTTTGAAGTAAAAGAACTGAAACATCACCAAAGCCCTTTGAAACTGTATAACGAAGTACGTAATCATTGCATATAGATAAATCTACACCTTCATTAATAAATTTTTCAACAATTTCTTTATCATTATTTAAACAAGCTGAAATAAGTTCAATTTGTTTAGGATTATATTTTTCCTTTAATTCTTCAATTTTACTTTTAGAAAGTTTTCCAGCTTCAGCAAGCTTTACAATATTTTTTACTTCTGGCTTAATAACATTAATCATAAATTTTCGCTCCTATAAAAAATTTTACCTGGAAATATTTAAGCTGATATTTTCATCATATATCCCCCGCGATGGTTTGTATTCCATACCAGGAATAAGTTTTAACTTATTCATAGGAATTTTTGAGGTAAGGACAAAATATCCCATTATAGAATATTCCAGATATATATTGCCTGGATTTAATTTTAACATTGCCAAATATCTTTCTTCACTTACTGTTAAAGAAAACTCACTGCTCTTTTTGAATTTTTTCTTGTTTAATTTAACATTTGGTTTTACCTTAAGACAAAAGCCATTATCTTTATCGTAAAATCCAAATGCAAGTTCTTTGTTAGCTTTAAGAATACCTAACATTTCTTTTCCAGTTAACATTCACATAGCCCTCCAAAAATATTTATTTATAGATTAATTACAGACCAAATTTATTATACCATATTTTCTATTCAAATTCAAGTTTTAATTGACACTTTGTCAACACTTACCATTAATACCATAAATTCTATATATTTCATCAGTGTAACTCATATCATCATTATACTCAATTAGTGGTTCTAAGACTTTAGTTTCATTTCCTCCATCTTTTCTATATGATATAAGTGCAATAGATGGCTTTTTATTTATCTTAGGATATACAAATCTTATTTCTTTTGCTTCTAAATTATACTTTCTTCCAAAGTAAATTAAATCACTTAATCTTTCTGGTTTATGTACAAGATATAACTTACCTCCCTTTCCAAGCAATTTTGATGAAGTAATAAATATATCTTCTAAATTACACATTACCTCACATTTTGCAATTGTTTTTACATCATGATTTGTTGTAAGTCCAGTACCAATCTCTTTATATGGTGGATTACAAGTAATTATATCAATTTTGTCTTTTTCCATTATATTTGTTATTTTTTTTCTTATATCTTTTATGTTTTTTACATTTTCATTAATAGAAATTATACTATCTTCTAAATTATTTATTTTTATATTTCTATAAAATAAATCATACATTTCACTTTGAAGTTCAACTCCAAATATCTTTTTATATTTCTTTTTAGCAGATAATATAATAGGAATAACACCACTTCCGCTACAAAGATCTAATATAACATTATTTGAATTTTCTGATTTTACAAAATTAGCAAGCAGGACACTATCAGTCCCAAAGCAAAAATATTCTTTATTTTGAATTATTTTAAGGTCATTTATACCAAGGTCATCTATTCTCTCATTTTTTCTAATTTCCACATTAAAAATCCTTTCTGTTTTACACTATGACTATTATATCATAACTTGCTGTTGACTTCAAATGATATAATAATTATACAGGTGAATTTTAAATGAAATTAAGATACGTCATATCAGAGAATGATTCAAATAAAACCTTAAAAGAAGTTTTAAAGAAAAAATTATATATATCGAATATTTTACTCAATAAACTAAAATATACAAATTCTATATTTGTAAATGGTAATTTAGAATTTGTAAATTACAAAGTAAATATAAATGATGAAATTATTGTAGATTTTGAACACATGAACTATGTTATATATAACGATAAAGAAAATATGTATTATGTAGAAAATAAATATTTAGATAGATACAAAAAATATGACTTTGACATTGATATATTATATGAAGATGATTATTTGCTAATTATAAATAAAAAAGCTGGTATGGCAATTCATCCATCATGTGCAAATTATGAAAAAACTCTATCTAATGCTGTTGCTACATATTTAGAAAGTAAAAAAATATATAGTGTACACATAGTTACAAGACTTGATAAAAACACCTCTGGTATTTGCATATTTGCAAAAAATGAATATATTCAAGAACTATTTATAAGGAAAAAAGATAGAATCAAATTAAAGAAAGAATATATAGCCATTGTAAATGGAATTGTAAACGACAAGCATGGTGTAATTGAAAAACCTATTTCAAGAAAAAATGACTCTATTATACTTCGTGAAGTAAACAAAGATGGTGAATATGCTAAAACTGAGTATTTTCTTTATAAAAATAATTATAGCAAAAACTATTCTGTTTTAAATGTAATATTACATACTGGTAGAACTCATCAAATAAGAGTTCATATGGCAAGTATAGGTCATGTTTTACTTGGAGATACATTATATGCTGAAGAATTTGAGTTAAAAGATATAAATAAACTAATCAAAAGACAAGCACTACATTCGTATAAAATTTCTTTTTATCATCCAATAAGTAATAAGTATATTTCACTTACTTGTAACGTTCCAGATGATATGAAAAATTTAATGTAATATAATTTTAGTATATAAAAATGAACTTTAATCAAAATGATTAAAGTTCATTATCTTTATTTATAGGTAATTTTACTCAAAATCTTTATCGTACTCGTCAAAAATATTTCCAACAATTTCTTCTAAAGCATCTTCCATAGTAACAATACCTGTTACATTTCCACCTTCATCAATGACAATACTAATTGCTTCCCTTGCCTTTTGCATATTTCTGAAAATATCATCAATTTTATCAGATTCATTTACAAAGTAAGCTTTATGAAGTATTTTATCTAATGTAAACCTTTGGTCTTTAACATATGATAAAATAATATCCTTAGTATTTAAGATACCAATAATGTTATTTATTGTATTATCATATACTGGAATTCTGGTGTATTTATTATCTTTAATAACCCTTCTAAGCTCAGTATTAGAAATATTTTTTTCTATTGCAACAACTTTACCAACAGGAGTCATAACACTTTTTACTTCAGTGTCATTAAAATTGAAGATATTAAAAATATATTCTCCTTCTTGTGGCTCGATTGCGCCAGAATCTTTACCTTCAGCAATCATAAGCCTTATTCCTTCTTCAGTTATTTTATTTTCTTCATTTTCACCTTTTATTCCAAGAACTTTTGATACCAAATTAGTAGAATTTGTAAGTATCCATACAAATGGATATGTTATTTTCATGATAACTGATATCATTCCAACCATTCTATATGCTATCTTTTCTGGATATCTCATTGCAAGTCGCTTTGGAACAAGTTCCCCAAAAACTAAGGTAAAATATGAAAGTATGATAGTAACAATAATAAGGAAAATGGTACTTAATACTGATGTTGATACTCCAATATCAGGAATAACCGAAACAATCTCGCTTACAAACGCTTCTGCCGCAGAAGCACTTGCAAGAAATCCTGCAAGAGTAATTCCTATTTGGATCGTTGCAAGAAATCTACTAGGATTATCAATCAGTTTTTGTACCTTTTGTGCTTTCTTATTTCTAGCTTTTATATCCATTTTAAGTTTTGTTTTATTAACAGATAAAAAAGCTATTTCTGATGCTGCAAAGACTCCATTTAAAAAAATAAGTAAAATTAAAAAAATAATTTGTATAAACATTAAATCCTCCGACATAATAAATTATATTGTCTTTGTACCTTTTATATAATATAATGATAAAGAAATTTAAAATCTATCATTACAACACTTTAAATACTTCATACATGTTTTTTATACAAGTTATATTTTTTAAGTGAAGTTTAGATAAAATTCCATTTCCAACATTAATATATTTGGTACATTTAGGACAATTCCTGTAATCATCCCAATAATTATCACCTAGTAAATACTCTGGATTAGCTTCTTTTAAAAACTTGCCCTTATTCTTAGTATAAATGATATCATACATGTTAAGCTCAGCGGCAAATCTATTATTAGTAAGTATCCTAAAAGTATAGCCTTTATTTTCCAATCCCTTAATCATCCATATTTTCCTTTTATACTTTTTGTATACAAGATTTTTGTACATGGATTCATAATTTGTAAAAATTTCAGAGTATGAAATATGGTTTCTAAAACCTGATAAAATAGAATATACTATAAACCGAAGTTTAAGTCCTCCCATAGAATTACCTATTATTCCAAGGGAGTTTACATACCATAAAATATTATCGATAAATAGTATAAGCGGATGCTTTTCGAAAATTGTTGCTATTATTTTATTATCCACTTCTTTGAAGTTAAAAAACGTCATGTCAAAATCAGAAATCACAAGATTTTTAACAGCAGTTTTCATTAGTTTCACTCCTTTGAAAAAAATTCTATTCTATTATACCACTTTTCTTTATAAATTTCAAATATTCAAAGATAAAGCCATCAATTTTACCGTCCATAACTGCCTGAACATTTCCAACTTCATAACCAGTTCTATGATCTTTTACAAGAGTATAAGGACAAAATACATATGATCTTATTTGAGATCCCCATGCATTATCAGTGCTTTCTCCTTTTATTTCTTTTAACATTTTATTATGTTCTTCTATTTGTTTGGCGTATAACTTTGACTTTAACATTTTCATTGCATTTTCCCTATTTTGAAGCTGGGACCTTTCCGTTTGACATGTAACTACTATACCACTTGGAATATGTTTAAGTCTTACAGCAGAGGAGGTTTTATTAACATGCTGGCCTCCTGCTCCACTTGCTCTATATACATCCATTTGTATATCCTCCGGCCTAATTTCAAGTTGTATATCATCAGATATTTCAGGCATCACTTCTACAGCAGCAAATGAAGTATGTCTTCTACTATTGGCATCAAATGGTGAAATTCTAACAAGTCTATGTACCCCATTTTCACTTTTTAAATACCCATATGCATTTTCTCCCTTTACAAGAAACGAAACACTTTTTATACCAGCTTCTTCACCTTCTTGCATATCCAGTACTTCAATTTGAAATTTAGATTTTGAAGCCCATTTCATATACATTCTATATAACATAAGGGCCCAGTCATGAGATTCAGTTCCACCAGCTCCTGGATGAATTGTTATAATTGCATTATTAAAATCATATTCACCTGAAAGTAATGTTTCAATATTTAATTTTTCTGTACTCTCTTTTAACTTATTAACTAAATTTTGTGATTCCTTAAAACTTAAATTATCATTTAATTCTTCAGCAAGTTCAAAATATCCTTTGGCATCAGAAAGCTCTCTTACAATTTCATCTATTTTTTGGATAATATTTTTTATATTTTTCATTTTTGTTACAACTTTTGTAGAATTTTCTTTATTATCCCAAAACCCAGGGAGTAAAGTTTCTTCTTCTAATTTTTTTATTTCTTTAAGCTTATTTTCATACCCTAAAGCTTCTTTTATTTTTTCAATACTTTTAGAAAGTTCATTTATTTCAATTTTTAAAGTATCAAAATCCATATTTTAACATTCCTCCCATATTTTATCATGATTTTTTAGTTGTGTTGGATAGTATGTAAATTCAAGATACTCATCTTTTGTTGGATGAAAAAAAGATAAATAATATGACCATAAAGCTAAATTTTGTCCAACTTTATTTATTTTATTACCATATTTAATATCTCCATATAATGGATGCAAAATATTTGCAAATTGAACCCTTATTTGATGATGTCTGCCTGTTTTTAAATTTATATCAACTTTAGTATAATCTTTACCTTTAAAATTAAAATTATTTAAAACAGAATATTCAAGTATAGCTTCTTTTGCGCCTTTAGTGTTTTTATCACATACTCTACTCATATTTAATCTTTGATTTTTTACAAGATAATTATGCAATGTTACACTTTTATTTGTTTTTTCAATTTTACCATTTATTATAGCTAAATACCTTTTCTTAAAATTTTTCTCTCTAATGTAGTTAGATATCCTAGATGCTGCCTTTGAAGTTTTGGCAAACACCATAACTCCCCCTACCATTCTATCTAATCTATGTACTAATCCTAAATACACTTCACCTGGTTTGTTATATTTTTCCTTTATATATTTTTTTATAATAGTAAGCATATCAATATCTCCTGATTTATCCTGTTGCACAGGAATGCCTACAGGTTTTACTACTACAATAATATGATTATCTTCATATATTATATTCAGATCATTAATATCAAAACTCATAAACTTCTCCTTTATATACAAGAAAAAAACTCCACAAAGTGGAGCTATAATTTTTTAGTTATTTTCTTTTTTCTCTTCTTTAGTTTTTATTTCAACAGCTTGTTTTTTGTTGTAATATCCACAAGAAGGACATGCTTTATGTGAAAGAACAGGTTCTCCACAATTAGAACATACTGATAAATTTTTATTCTCTAATTTCCAATTAGCACGTCTTAAATGAGTTCTTTCTTTAGACCATCTTCTTTTTGGTTGTGCCATTTTATATTCCCTCCTTAAAAAGCAATTCATATATGTAAATATGTTACTTCTCTTTCAATTTGTTACTAATATATTATATACTACCTAAAACTCTTTGTCAAGAAATATATATAAAATTTTAAATGAAATTTGTCTTTTTACTTAAAATTAGTAATAAAATTTGACATTCATGATATAATAGTATTAAAGTTATACATAAAAGCTCAACTATAATAAGGAGGTGATGGTGTGAATGAAAATTTATTCAACACATTATTTGATAGAGAAATTCACAACTTTGATTATTTAAGAGGACGGGTTGCATGTTGTATAAAACCTATTTCCGACGAAATTGCAAAGAATCCAAGTAACTGTTATGTAAGATCTTTCTATGAAGCAACAATGTTATATAATCAAAAATTGATAAACTATTTTGGTGCTGAATATTTAAATGAGACTCATAACGATTTAATTAATTTTAAGAAATTCTTATTTAATTTAATTAAATCTGATGATATATATAGAGAGTTATCAAGTAAGTATACAGACTTTCTTTCATCATATTATGAACTTGCAAAATATGTAGGATATGTTAAAAGAAGTAGAATATTACGTAGATACAGAAACTTTAAAAAAATATCGTCAAACTTTTTAAAAGGAAAAATCTCTATTATAGACTATAAAAAAGAAATTGAAAATCATTTTTCATTTTTCTCAGAAATGACTCAAAAGTTTGAAAATGTTGATCCAAATGACATAGCTATATATTATTTCGTATACGATATAAGAGCAGCTGATGGCGTTAGGAAATTAAAGCATCAAACTCCCAAATCACTTATTCATTAAGACAGGTAAACTTATTTGCCTGTCTTAAATTTTATATATTTAACTATTTGCTTTTTTATATAAAATATAGTAATATTATAGAAGGTGATAAAAATGAATATGTACGTACTAGGACTTGTAATATACTTCTTTATAATAAATTTATTTGCAATTTTTTTAATGAAATATGATAAAGTAAAAGCAATTAATAACCAATATAGAGTAAGTGAAAAAACACTTTTTTTAATAGCTTTAATTCTAGGTGGAATTGGTATATATATCGGAATGTACTTATTTAGACATAAAACAAAACATGTAAAATTTACTGTAGGTATACCGTTAATTATCATATTAAATATTTTAACTATATACTATTTAATTTCACACGTTTTTATTATGTTATAATTACATTTTATCTGGAGTTTCTATTCCTAAAATAGAAAGTCCTTTTTTTATTACAACTCCTGTACAATATACCAAAGTACATCTTGCAATTTTTATTTTTTCATCATCAACTATGACCTGATTATTATTATAGAACCTTGAAAATTGTGAAGAAACATCTATCAAATACCTTGTAAGAATAGATGGCTCATACTCCTCAGCTGCCCTTTTTATAACATCAGAAAATTTGTCTAATATTTTAACTAAACTAATTTCATCTTCAGATTTTAATAAATTATAATCAATTTTCTCTAAATCAATATTGCTAATATCAAAATTTGCCTTATTTAATATAGATTTTGTTCTTACATATGTATATTGTACATATGGTCCAGTTTCACCATCAAATCTTAGTATTTCATCTAGATCAAAAACAACATCCTTAATCTTGTTTGTTTTTAAATCATTAAATACTAAGGCTCCTATCCCAACCTGTTTAGCAACTTTATCTTTATTTTCAAGATTAGCATTTTTTTCTTCTAACACATTGTATGCTTTTTTTATAGCATCATTTATTAAATCTTGTAAGTAAATAACTGTTCCCTCACGTGTAGACATCTTTCCTGTTTTTAATCTTACCATGCCATAAGGAACATGTACAAGCTCTTTTGTATATTTTTCATCCACAATATATTTTGCAACTTCAAACAATTGTTTAAAATGGTGAATTTGCTCATATGAAGTTACATAAATTGATTTAACATAATCATATGTTCTTGATCTATCTAATATTGCTGCAAGGTCACGCGTTGCATAAATTGTAGATCCATTTGATTTTACTATTATGCATGGAGGTTCATCTTTTCCAAGCATTACAACCTTTGCACCTTGACTCTCAACAAGTACTCCTTTTTTATCTAGAATATCAATTACTTCTTGCATTTTATCATTATAATATGCTTCACCATTATATGAATCGAACTTACATCCAAGTAATTCATATGTTTTATTATATTCCTTTAAAGAGAGTTCTCTAAAATATTTCCAAAGTTTTATATACTCTTCATTTCCATCTTCTAATTTTTTAAAATTTTCCCTTGCCATATCCATTACTTCTTCATCATCTTTTGCAAGGTTATTCGCTCTTACATACATATCTGATAATGAATGAAGTGGATCTTTTGAAATATCATATTCATCTTTAAATCTTTTATATCCTTCTATAACAAGGCCAAACTGTCTTCCCCAATCGCCAAGATAATTTATACTTATACTATTATATCCAAGTTCTTTATACAAATTACTAATTGCTCTTCCAATTATAGTTGTTCTAAGATGGCCTAAATGAAAAGGTTTTGCTATATTTGGTGAAGAATAATCAATACAAACATTTTGATTATTTCCTATATTCTTAAATCCATACTTTTCCTTTTCTTTGCATATTGTATCTAAAACACTACTTACAACATTAGAACTGTTAGTATAAAAGTTAAGATAGCCATTTACAACTTCAACCTTACTTATCTCAGCTGGTAATTCTATGTTTTCTTTTATACTATTTGCAATATTTACAGGTGAATTTCTAACTATTTTTGCAAGATTAAAACATGGATAAGCAAAATCTCCATTTTTCTTATCTTTTGGAATTTCAATTTTATTATATATTTCATCTACACTTATATCAGTATCTAATGAATTTGTTATACATTCAGCTATTTTTTTCTTTATTTCTTCCATATTAACAATCACACTCCCATCGAATATTTTTTTATTATTTTATATATTTCATCTCTGTTATCGTCTTTTGCTACTATGTTTTTTACAATGCTCCCACATTTTTTGCATTTATACACAATAACTTCACCCTTTTTTGTATTTAACTCTACATTTATTGGTACAAGTACACCTTTACATTCATTTTTTCTATCTCCAGGTGTTATATCAACATGAAGTGAATACAAACAATAATTACAATGGTCACGAGATGTATATTCTAATTTTTTTACTTCATTATTACAATTTATACATGTAAAGCTATTATCATTTTTTATAAACATACTGTATCTCCTAAACATGATATATTTTACTATATTTTTTATGTAATTGCAAGCAAAAAAAAGAGAGAATATCTCCCTTTTTATAATTTTCAAATCATATCATACATTTCTATCTATTAAAGCATCCATTTCCAATAAATTCACGAATTATAGAATTGATTGGAATATTTCCTGTCTCAAGTGGTGTAAAGTTATTTAAATAAGCATATAATCTTCTTGCTTCAGAATAAAACTCACTACTACTATCAACTTGTAATAAAAGTGGTTGTGCAAATGTTTTCATAACACTTGGTTCATAATTTAGACTTGAATTATATATAAAATCTGCATCATCAACAAATGGAAAAATATACTTTTCTTCACCTTTTTTTACATTTCCCCATAATTCAAATGTCCTGTCAACACTATGTCCACGAGTTGTATAATCTCTTACCATTCTTCTTAAAAATCTTGAATCGGAAGAAGATATTTTAGTATATCCATCTATATTTAACGTAGTAATAGGAGCAATATATACTTTATATTTATTTTCATCTGGAGTAAATTTTGTAAGAATAGGATTTAAAGCATGTATTCCCTCTATAATCATTACATCATTTTTTTCAAGTTTTAAAAACTTTCCATTATATTTTTTTGTTCCTACAACAAAGTCAAACTCTGGTAATTCTACTGTCTTACCATCAATCAAATCTTTCATTTGTGAATTAAATAATTCTATATCAAGGGCATCTACAGTTTCAAAGTTATATTTTCCATCTTCGCCAAGAGGAGTATCTTTACGTTCTTTAAAATAATTATCCATTGAAATAGTAATTGGGTTATAACCTGTAAGTTTAAGTTGTACACCTAGTTTTTGTGCAAATGTTGTTTTCCCAGATGAAGAAGGACCTGCAATTAATACCATCTTTATATTTTTTCTTTTTTCAATATCCTGAACTAATTCAACTAGTTTTCTATCATGAATTGCTTCAGCAACTTGAATAATATCATTTGTCTTACCTTGCAATATATTTCTATTTAAATCGCCTATTGTACTTATTCCAAAAGTACTATTCAATTTATTAAATTCCATATATGCATCATATAGAGATACTGACTTAATCTCCTCCTTTATATTTTCATTCTCATCTGGAAGCATTAATACTAGTCCATCTTTATATCTTCTTATATCAAATTTTTTAATATATCCTGTACTTGGTGCAAGAATAGTACTAAAATTATTATACATTCCATCGCAAAAATACATTGTAACATAAGATTTTAACTTATTGTCTATATTCTTTAAAATATCTAAATTATTTGCAGCTGTATATAACACAGTAGCTTCCTCAATTGGAACAACCTTTTTTGTTATAGGAAAATCCTTATCTATTATTTCTTGCATTTTTTCTTTTATTCTTTGTACTTTTTCATCTGTAATTTTTATATTATTAATCATAAAATATTGATCTTTTTTTATAGTAGCAATAAATTCAACATCAGTATTGGAAAAAAGTGATGTAAGAGCCATATATAGTACCATCTTTAGAGTTCCTGAATATACTCTATATCCATCTGGTGAATTATATTTTACAAATTTTATTATAGAATTTTTAACTAGTTCATAATCATAGCTTCTTAATTCATTATTTATATTTAATGCAAGAATATCAGAAGTATCTCCCTCAACCATTTTTACTACGTCAATTGCTTTAGTTTTGTAATAAACTTCTAAACTTCTTGAATCATCAAATGTTACTTTTATTTTATTATTCATAAATATCAACCCCTTAAAAAAGCGCTTCTAAAAGCGCTTTTATTTTATCACATAACAAAAAAATTATCTACTTCTTTTTTATATTTTCAAGAAAAACTTTAATAAATTCTTTATTTGTTTTAGTTTTTGTTAAAATATTTGTTATTCTTTCTATTATTTCTTGATTAGAAAGATTTGAATTATTAGATGACATTAATCTTCTCATATATGTACTGCATTCACGTTCCTCTTTTGATAATAACAAATCATCACGTCTTGTTCCTGATTTGTATATATCAATTGAAGGATAAATACGTCTTTCTGAAAGCTTTCTATCTAAATGAAGTTCCATATTACCAGTTCCCTTAAATTCTTCAAAAATCACATCATCCATTCTGCTTCCTGTTTCAACTAAAACAGTTCCTAAAATGGTCAAGCTGCCTCCACTTTCAATATTTCTTGCAGCGCCAAAGAATTTTTTTGGAAAATGTAAACAAGCAGGATCAATTCCACCAGATAATGTTCTTCCACTTGATTCAACTTCTAAATTATTAGCTCTTGTAAGCCTTGTTAAGCTATCAAGTAAAATTACTACATCTTTGTTTTGTTCAACTAATCTTTTTGCTCTTTCTAAAACCATTTTTGATACTTTAATATGATGTTCAGGTGATTCATCAAAAGTAGAATGAATAACTTCTGCATTTATTGATCTTTCAATATCTGTAACTTCCTCAGGTCTTTCATCAATAAGAAGTACCATAAGTTCTACTTCAGGATTATTTTGTAGTATGCTATTTGCAATTTGCTTTAACATTGTAGTTTTTCCTGCTTTAGGTTGGGCAACTATAAGTCCTCTTGTTCCTTTACCAATAGGAGCAATTAAGTCAATCATTCTTGTCGCATAATTTGTACTTAATGTTTCTAATTTTAATCTTTCTGATGGATAAATAGGTACCAAAGATTCAAAAGGCTTTCTTTTTAACGCAACCTCAAGCCTATCTCCATTAATTGATTCAACATATATAAGTGAGGGAAATTTATTTTGTGGATCAGTTGTAAATCTTGCTATACCCTTTAACATATCACCTGTATTTAGTCTAAATCTTCTAATTTGAACTTGTGAAACGTAAATATCTTTATTTCCAGGTAAGTAATTATCACTTCTTAAAAAACCATATCCATCTGGCATTACTTCAAGAATACCTTCAGCTATGTAATCTGTTTCAGGATTTTCAATTTGCATCTTCATTTTATTATCAAGTTCATTTGATCCCTCAAGATTTTTTATTATCTCTTCTATTAAATATTCCTTTTTTAATCTTTCATAGCCATCTAACTGTAGTTTTTTTGCAATCTCTCTTAATTCAGTTAGTGTACTTTTCTTTAAACTTTCCTTTGTGTACATACTATATCTCCTTTACATTACTTCAGCAAACAAGTCATAATCGTTACAGTCTATAATTTTTACCTTTGCATATTCTCCAACTATAACTTTATCTGCACTTTTTTCATCTATTTTTATATATATTCTTCCATCAACATCAGGTGCTTCAGCATATGATCTGCATACGAAATACTCATCATCATCAGATACATTTTCAACTATCACTTCATATTCATGTCCAATCCTTTTTTTATTGCATTCAAGTGAAATATGTTTTTGTACTTCAAAAATATCTTTTAGTCTTTCAGATTTTACTTCTTCTGAAATTTGGTCTTCAAAATCAAATGATGTGGTTCCTTCTTCTCTTGAATATGAAAAAGCTCCCAGTCTATCAAATTTAAGATCTATTATTCCCTGTCTTAGTTGTTCATAATCCTCTTTTGTTTCTCCAGGAAATCCGACCATAACTGTTGTTCTTATAACAGCATCGGGAATTAAACTTCTTATTTTATTTATTGCACTATATATTTTTTCTTTTGTATCGTACCTATTCATTTTCTTTAAAATGTTATTACTAATATGCTGAATTGGTAAATCAAAATATTTGCATACTTTAGGATTATTTGCCATTTCAGTTATTAGCTCATCAGAAGTTTCAAAAATATACATATACAATACTCTTATCCATTTTACTCCTTCAATTTTAGATATTTTATTTAACAGTTCAGGTAATTTAAGTTTGCCATATATATCAAGTCCATATTTTGAAGTATCTTGCGAAATAATACAAAATTCCTTTATTCCCTGTTTTGCTAAACTTTCAACTTCTTCTAAAATATCTTCCATTTTTCTACTTCTAAACTTACCTCTTATAAGGGGGATCGCACAATAACTACATCTATTGTCACATCCATCTGATATTCTTATGTATGCAAGAGGATAATCAGTTGAAATTACTCTATTACAATATTCCAAATTATGATTTATAAGTTTAGAATTTAAAAAATTAGCTAATATTTCATCTATTTTATTATATTCATCTACCCCTATGCACAAATCAACTTCCGGCATACTTTCTATTATTTCTTGTTTGTATCTTTTAGCAAGACAACCTGTAACAATTAAAGCTTTACATCTTTTTTCTTTATAATCTGCCATCTCTAATATAGTATCTATAGCTTCTTTCTTTGCAGATTCGATAAATCCACATGTATTTACCACTATAACATCTGCATCATCTGGATTATTCACAATACTATATCCAAGCTCTTTAAATAAACCAAGTATCATTTCACTATCAACCTGATTTTTATTACATCCAAGTGTAACTATTCCAACATTCATAAAAGTTTTCCCTCCGATATTCTCTTTAATTATACCACAAAAAGATAAAAAGTAAAACAAATAGTTATTTTTTATTCGAGTTTTACATTTATCGACAAAATAAAACAAAATAATTCATGAAATGATACAAAAGATTTTGAAAAGTATTTGACTTTACATAATTTTTGTGATAAAATATCTAATACATTAATTTGTTTATATTAGTAACAAATGTTACTTTAAAATATTTAATTACTGGAGGATTAAAACCAAATGGCAAAAACAGATTCAACCCCAACAAAGGAATTATATCTTAACTCAAAATGCGAAGTACTTCCTAACAAATCTCGGGAACTTTGCCCCGCATTCACCTTAAAATTTAAATATAAGGAAGGAAAATTGTCTCATATTTTACTTTTTAACTCAGAAAATTCTCTTTTGTGTATTTTATTAAAAAAAGAGATAGAAAGAATAGACCTGAATAAATTAAAGAAAATAAATATATGCCTTGTTCAGGAAAAAATAAAAGAGAATGATCAAAACTCTATTGCTTTTAAAAGAAACTTTATGAAAATTTTCTTTTATAAAAAATTTATTACTCAGGAATTTTAAAACTAAAGGAGCAAAAAATGATTCAATCAGCACCACAAAGAAATATTTATTATTTTTCTTTTTATAACGGAAAGCTCAGACGCTCAAATAATCCAACAAAAGCTACAAACATATTTGTAAATCAAGTTATTTCAAACAATAAAAATTCATTACAAATATACCAGCAAACGATTAAAGGCGAAAAACTTGAGGTTTGTGTTATTAATGATAACAGAATATCAGCAGAGTTACAAAACAAAAATCTCTACATCTTGCCTGAAAAAATAAATACAATGGATGGATTGAAAAAAGCTATAATTTACAACATTTTTGTAATATAGCTAAAAAAATACTAGGAATTAATTTTCCTAGTATTTTCTTATTTCTTTGACAGTATGGGTTGAATTTGTTTAAAATGTAATGCATCATATACAGTATCTACTATATAATTATAGTCTAAGACTAAAGACTTTGGTTTTGATATATAATCATCCTGCCTAAATGGTACAAAATACATATTTTTAGTATTAATTAATTTTGCAATATTTTGAAGACTTGCACCAAGCCCATCATTAGTTGAGACTCCGATTACTACAGGTTTGTTGTTCCTTATATGTCCTTTTATTGCCATAAGCACAGGCGTATCGGTAATACCATTTGCAAGCTTTGCTAAACTATTTCCTGTACATGGACATACTAAAATTATATCAACTAAATTCTTCGGACCAACGGGTTCAGCTTTTTGTATTGTATCAATAATATTATTTTTTGATTCTTGTTTTAACATTTTTATGTATTCATCTTTTTTGTAAAATCTAGTATCTAAATTTCTTGTCGAAAAAGAAATAATCGGATAAACATCTGCGCCTTCAGCCTTTAAATTAGATATAACATTTTTTGTCTCAGAAAAATTACAAAACGATCCTGTTATACCAAGTCCAATTTTTATACCTTCAAGTTTCATAAAACCACCTCCGACTATAATATTTTATGTCAAAGGTGGTTAATTTGTTATATTTTTCTAAATAAGCCTACTACTTTACCAACAATTTGTACATCTTTTACAATTATTGGCTCCATAGTATCATTTTCAGGTTGAAGTCTTACATGATCTTTTTCTTTATAAAAAGTTTTAACTGTTGCATTTCCATCTATCATAGCTACAACAATTTGGCCATTTCTAGCTGTATTTTCTTTTGAAACTATTATATAATCTCCATTATTTATTCCTGCATTTATCATACTTTCGCCTTGAACTTTTAATACAAAAGTCTCATTTTTTAAATCAGACTGAGAAAAGAAACTTTCTCCAATTGAAAAATAATCTTCAATATTTTCTTGTGCTAAAATTGGTTCACCAGCTGCAACTTTACCAACAATTGGAATAGATATTGTTGGTTCATCTCCAACTATTTTAATTGCTCTTGTTTTCAAATCTCCCTTATCAATATACCCTTTTTCAGCAAGTCTAGCAATATATTGATGAACTGATGATGTAGACTTAAAATTAAGTGCTGCACATATTTCTCTAATTGAAGGCGGATAACCTTTTTCTCTTATTTGTTCTTTTAAATAATCAAAAACTCTTTTTTCTTGTACATTTAATGTAGTACCCATATAACAAACTCCTTTCAAACTTACGTTTATTTTAAAAAATTATATCATATAATTTTTTCTTTGTCAAACATAAGTTTTATTTTTATTGTTACTATTATATTCCAAAACAAATACCTGTATCTTTAGCAGTTCTATAAATGTCATCATTTTCAAGATCAAGAAGCCTTGGCTTTCTTTCCCTTGGAAAAGGCATTTTTTGAATTTCATTTTGATTTACACCTACAATATATCCATGTCTACCATCTGAAAGAAGATTAAATGCATAGTCTCCAAGTCTTGATCCAAGTATTATATCTGATGCACAAGGATCTCCTCCTCTTTGCAGATGACCAAGAACCATTGGTCTTGATTCATATCCAGTTATTTCTTCAATTTGCGCTGAAAGTTTAGCAGCAATTCCCCCAAATCTTTTTTGTTCAAAACTGTCTTTTATAACCTTAGAAATGGTTTCTTTTTTGCCTTTTTCTTTACATGCCTCAGATACAGCAATAATAACATATCTTTTATCTGTACTCATTATTTCTTTTACTCTATTACATACAATATTTAAATCGTAATCTCTCTCAGGTAATAGTATAATGTCTGCTCCAGCAGCAAAGCCGCTATATAAAGTTAAATAACCAGATGTTCTTCCCATCATTTCTACTACCATTACTCTTCTATGTGAAGCTGCAGTTGTTTTTAATTTTCTGATTGCTTCAACAGCATTTTCTACACCAGTATCAAATCCTATAGTTGGATTACTAGCAACCATATCATTGTCAATCGTTTTTGGAATTCCAATTGTTGGCATACCAGCCTCATCAATGACTCTTGCAGAGTCAAGGGTACCATCGCCGCCAATTATAATCATAGCTTCAACACCAATTTTTCTTAAAGCTTTTATTGAATCATCTACTCTATCTTCATATTCATCTTTTTTCTCTTTACTAGGATAATGAAAAGGACATTCTTTATTTGAAGAACCAAGTATAGTTCCTCCCTGTCTTTCAATATTTTCAACAATTTTATTATCAAGTACCATATACTTTCTTTCTACAAATCCAATAAATCCATCAATAATTCCAACTACAACAATGTTATTTTTAGATGCAGCCATAACTACTGATTTAATTGCAGCGTTAAGTCCTGCACAATCTCCACCTGCTGTCATAATAGCTATTTTTTTCATATATTCTCCTCCTCTAAATATTCCTTTAATATTCTTGAAATATTTTCTGTTGCAACCTCTGCAAACTTTCTATATTCAATGTTATTGCCACTATCCGATATAATTCTTAATGTAACAAATTCTTTATTATTCAAATAAGCAACATGATTTATACTTGCACTTTCCATATCAATAGCAATACCATTAAATTTCTTCTTTAATGTTTCTTTTTCATTTTTGTCAACAATAAATTTATCTGAAGATAAAATTGTACCAATCTCTGATTTTATAGATAATTTATCACATACGTTTTGTATTTTAACTGATAATCTATCACTTGCAGGAACTCTTACTTTATCTATTCCAAAAGTATGTCCTATCTCATATCCAAGAGCACTTACATCTTGATCAAATTCAACAGTATTATTTGAAATTGCCACGTCAAATACATTTAAATTATCTGATATACTTCCAGCCACTCCAACATTTAGCACATATTGTATATCAAAATTTGATATTAATATCTGTGTCGCAACTGCAGAATTTACTTTTCCTTCATTTGATTTTACAATTACAACATCTTTAGAATATAACTTACCTATATAAAAATCAAGAAAGGAAACATTCTTTTTTTCTGCTACGTCCATATCAGAAATTAATCTATCTAATTCCATCTCCATTGCACCAATTATTCCAATCATTTTTATTCTCCTATTTCGTTCCTTATCCTATCTTTCTCACTTTTTGTCATCTTTTCGCATGCATATGAAAGCAAAATACTAGGTAATTTTTTTTCATGGTTCTTATCACACAAATATTCTACAATTACTTTTGGTTCCTTTTTATATAATTCTCTTAATACCCATCCTGTAGCCTTCTGATACAAATGAAATTCATCATATAACACATAATTACAAACCTGTAGTGGAAGTTCCAACAAACCATTTCTTACAAAATTAAGTTGTGAGACAATACCTATTCTTTTTACCCAAAAATTTTTATTATTTAAATACATAAATATTTTTTTCCTTCTTTGTTTTTCACTTAATGTGTATAGATTATATGCTAAAATATTTGGTCCTGATACATCAGTTAAATCCCAGTTGTTTATATATTCAATATTATCTTCAAAGAAGTTAAAAATATCCTTCAATTCCTTTAAAGACTTTTTATCTTTCTTATCTTTAATTACTTTTTTATATAGAATACTTACTTTATTAATCAGACAAAAAATAGCAAATCTTCTATAGTCATGAAATTTAGAAGTTATAAAATAAAGTAAAATATTTAAATTTATATATTTATACCACATAAGGGCACATTTTCTTATATCAGGTACATTTATACCAAGTAAAATATCATTTTCACCATAACCACCTGGAACAACTTGAAGGGTGGTTGAGTCTAATTTCATATTTGCTCTTCTTGGTAATTTTTCAATAGTATGTATAACATTTACAAGTAAAAACTTTTCAAAAAGCAAATCCGTATTACTCTCTTTAGATAAATAACTTCCTATAACAATACTATTTACCCCATTTCTTATAGATTTTGGTATTGTTTCTTCATTTAACCCTCCATCTACTTGTACATCTATTTTTGGAAAAATGTTTTTTGCAAAGATAATTTTATCATAAGTTGACTTAATGTATTTTTGGCCACCAAATCCAGGTTCAACACTCATTAGAAGTATTTTATTTATTTTTGATTTATATTTTTTTAAGATATCAACTTTTGTTTTAGGTTTTAATGCAACACCAATACTTAAATCTCTATTTTCTTTTTCCTTTAATTTTCTTTTTTTATCGATTAAATAATTTAAATTCTTTTCAAAATTACTTATTTCATAATGAATAGTTATATTGTCTGCACCAAGTTCTATTGCTCTATCAACATATTTTTCCTTAACAGGTTCCTCCACCATTAAATGAACATCAATATAAAATCCTAATTTTTTTGCATAACTAATACTTTCAATATTTATGCCAGTATTTGGTACAAATCTAGAGTCCATTATATCAAAATGTATACAAACATCAAATACTCCAGTTTTAATATTTAAGTCATTAATCCTTTTTTTTATGTTTTTTAAGTTATCTATATATGTTTCTTTATTGTTTACATCAAGTATTGAAACAGATATGTTATCCTTCATATTATCACCCGCTCTATTTATATTTTCTATCATATTCATCTTTTAATTTTTTAAACAATTCCACGTATCTGTCATATCTATTTTTATCTATTCTGCCATCATTTATTGCCTTTTTTACGCCACACACTTTTTCATTTTCAAACACATGACTACAATCTAAATAATCACATTTACATTCTAAAAAATCAGGATAATAATTTTTTAGCTCTTTGTATTCTATATCATATAGTTCATAACTTGAAAAACCAGGTGTATCTAAAACATACATATCTTCATTTTTATATATTTTCACATGTTTTGTAGTATGCCTTCCTCTATTTGTCTTTTTTGCCACTTCAAAGGTTAAAGAATTTGTGCCAAAAATCTTGTTTATAATACTAGATTTTCCCACTCCTGAATTACCTGAAAATGCCGATATTTTATTATGTAATTTTTCCTTTAATACATCTATTCCAATATTATTTTTAGCGCTTACTTCAATAATTTGAAATCCTAAATTTCCATATACATTTTTTATATACGATAAATCTTTATTTGTAATATCTGATATATTTAAATCAATTTTGTTTATAACAATTATGGGGAGAATATCTTTAAATTTTGCAAGTACTATTTGTTTATCTAATAGAAATAAATCCGGACTTGGAGTTGATAGTGAAACCACTATTACAAGATTATCAATATTTGCAACTGGTGGTCGAATAAGACTATTTTTCCTTGGTAATATTTTTTTAATCATATACCTATCATAAGATACTTCAACTTCTACTAAATCACCAACTAATATTCCGTTTTTTCTTTTTATATTTCCCCTTAAACTTGCTTTAAATTCACTATTATCTTCAATATTCTCTAATACATATTCATTTAAAACTATTTCTTTAACTCTCGCTATCAAATTATCACTCTATCCTTCTTTTATATACTTAAAAGTACTCATACATTTTAATATATTAATATGAGTACTTTATATTTTTAATTAAAACTTACAGTAAACTCTTTTACTTGTTTTGAGTTAAGGTATACCTTAAGAGTCGCATTGCTATATCCGTTAATTTCAATAGATACAGTTTTTGTACTAGGATCAACTGATTGATTATATACTGTGTTATATGCTCCTCCATCTATACTTGCTGTTACCTTTACATTAATAGTATCTGCCGAACTTGCTGTTCCACCTTGTAATTCTAACAAATCAAGTGTTACAGTTTTTGTAAGTAAAATTTTATTAACAGTTATTTCAACAAGTGTTCCTTGTTTAAGAGTTTGATTTTGAGGATAACTTTGAGCAATTACTACACCATTAGATTTAGTTTTGTCCTCAGAATATTTTACACTTACAGTAAGACCTAAAGCCTCTAAAGCACTTTTAGCATCAGACTCTGTTTTGCCTAAAACATTAGGTACCACAACTGTTTCCTTTCCATCACCTTTACTTACTTGCAATTTTATAGTTGAACCATATGGTAATGTTTCACCTTTTTTAGCATCCTGCGAAATTATAATTCCAGAAGCTACTTTTTCACTTACAACATCCTCACGTTCAATTTTAAATCCAAGAGTATCTTCTAATTCATATGTTGCAACCTTTATATCTTTACCAGTAACATCGGGAACTTCAACCATTTTTTGGCCTTTACTTACAACTACTTTAATCTTCTTATCTTTTGTTTTAGTTCCTTTTTCAGGAGTTTGAGAAATAACTGATCCCTCTGGTTGCTCTGAACTATATTCTACCTTATCTTTAATAATTTCTATACCTTGTTTAGAGTACTCCTCAACAACTTCATCATAAACTCTACCAACTAAATTTGGCACTTCAATTTCTTTATTTTCTTCAGCTTGTTTTTTAGAATTATTATATACTAATATTCCAACTATTGCACCTATCACAACAACAGCAGCAATTACTGAAATAATTATAATCTTCTTTTTCTTTGATTTTTTAGGATCTTTTTTCTTAGGTTCTTCAGATATTTCTTCATCAGATTTTGAATCTTCTATAGGTAATTCCTCTTTCATTGCTTCCCTAGTTGATATTACATTTGCTCTTCTTGGTTCTCTTGTCCTTAGATTTGGAACAGCTTCTGGTACTTCATTATTTCCAAGTATAGGAATAACTTGAGTTGCACCAGCTTCAACAGAAGAAGCAGGTCTTAAAATCAATGAATTTGGCCTTAATAGTGCTTGTGAAATATCTGAAATAACCTCAGTTGCATTTTGATATCTAAGTGCAGTACTTTTTTGTAAAGCTTTAAGAATTATTTGATTTAATGCAGGACTTACATTTGGGTTTACATCTATTGGAGGTACAGGATCTTCCTGTATTTGTTTTAGAGCAACTGATACTGGCGAATCCGCATCAAAAGGAAGCTTACCTGTAGCCATTTCATACATTACTACACCTAAAGAATATATGTCAGATTTTTCATCTGTATATCCACCTTTAGCATGCTCTGGTGAAAAATAATGTACTGAACCCATTGTACTACCAAAACTTGTAATGGTTGCACTTGGTACATTTGTAATTTTTGCTATACCAAAATCTGTAACTTTAGCCACCATATTTTTATTTAAAACTATATTTTGTGGCTTTATATCCCTATGAATAATATGCGCTTTATGAGCAGTTTCTAGTGCTGAAGCAATCTGAGCTGATATTTTTAAAACTAAGTCAGAAGGCATTGCGCCATGTTCTTCAATATAATCCTTTAATGTTTTAGACTCAAGTAATTCCATTACAATGTAATTTATATCTCCCTCAGCACCTACATCATAAACAGAAACAATATTTGCATGTGTAAGAGCTGCAGCAGATTGCGCTTCTCTTCTAAATCTTTTAACAAAAGTTTCATCTTTAGCATACTCAGGTTTTAATATCTTAACTGCAACATAACGGTTTAAAAGATGGCATTTTGCTTTGTAAACTTCTGCCATTCCACCTTCGCCAATTTTTTCTATAATTTCATATCTACCACCAAGTATTTTACCAATCATATCCATATAAAATTTTCTCTCCTTTATAGTTTTATTACTACAACGGTTGTATTATCAACCCCACCATTTTCGTTGGCTTTTTTTATATACTCATCTGCAGTGTTTTCAAATTTTTTCATTTGCAACACTTGCAAAATAGCTTCATTATCTAACATATTTGTTAAGCCATCTGTACAAAGCAGAAGATATCCTGAAGTTTCATTTAAGGCATGAAGCTCTGTTTTTATATCTTTAAAGACACCTATTGCTTTTGTTAGAACATGTTTTTGAGGATGATTTTCAACGTCTTTTTGTTCAATAGCATTTGTTTTTAGCAGAGTATTTACATATGTATCATCCTCTGTTATTTGCTTTATAGAATTTCTATCATTACTGATATAATATAATCTACTATCTCCAACAGATAAATAATATACTTTATTATAAATAACAGCAACAAGAACAATAGTTGTTCCCATACCGTTATACTTAGGACTAGACTTTTCCATCTTATATATTTCACCATTTATTTTGTCAAGTGCAGTTAACAAAATATCAGAGACAATACTTTCATCTTTTAAATCATCATTTAAATGTTCTTCAAAATATCTTGACATTTTTATAGTTAAAAGTCTACTTGCAATTTCTCCACCTTCATATCCACCAAGCCCATCAGCTACTATATATAAAGATACTTCATCACTATATTTTTTTGCAAAGTAACTGTCTTCATTATTACTTCTTCTTAAACCAACATCAGTTTTTGCAACAAACTCCATACTTCACCTCTATTTTAATATATTATATCATTTTTTAAAAACTTTTTTCAATAGTTATTATAATTTATTACTATTTTCTATATATTTCTTTCTTAATTGACCACATGCAGCATCTATATCAGAACCCAGTTCTCTTCTTACTGTTGTAACTATTCCCATTGAATTTAATGTGTTCATAAATTTTTCAACATTTTTTTCTTTTGCTTTTTTATAGTTCTTTTCTTTAATTTCATTTACAGGTATAAGGTTTACATGAGCAATCATACCACGAAGAAGTTTAGCAAGTGCTAATGCATCTTCATAACTATCATTTTTTCCACTTATAAGAGCATATTCAAAACTTATCCTTCTACCAGTTTTTTTGATATAATCTTTGCAAGCGTTAAGTAACTCATCTATGCTATACCTATTTGCTATAGGCATAATATCACGCCTTTTTTCATCTGTAGTTGCATGAAGTGATATAGAAAGTGTACATTGTATATTTTCATCTGCAAGTCTATATATATTTGGAACTAAACCACATGTTGATAAACTTATATGTCTTGCCCCTATATTTAAACCTTGAGGATTATTAATTATTCTAATTGACTTTACAGTATTATCATAATTATCTAATGGCTCACCTATTCCCATATATACAACATTTGATATTTTTTCATTTGTGTATCTTTCTACAGTCAAAATTTGTCCTTCAATTTCAGATGCTCTAAGACTCCTTTCGAATCCCTCTTTAGTTGATGCACAAAATTTACATCCCATTTTACAGCCAACCTGGGTAGAAACACATAATGTATTTCCATGATTATATTTCATAAATACAGACTCTATAGCACATCCATCGTTAAGTCCTATTAAAAATTTCATTGTTCCATCTTTTTGTGAAATTTGGCACTTAATTACATTCATTGTTAATATATATGTATTTTCTTTTAATTTTTCTCTTAATGATTTTGAGATATCTGTCATTTCATCAAAATCTATTACTTTAAGTTTGTGTATCCATTTAAAAATTTGCTTTGCATGAAATTTTTTCTCTCCCAAAGATACAACATACTCCTCTAATTCTTCTAATGTAAAATTGTTTATATCTATCTTTTCCATCATATCCTCTTTTCTTCTATATATATTACTACAAACATGTAAAAATAGCAAGTTTTTTATGTCAAAATATATCTTTTGCTTGACTTTAAATATCCACACGTTATATAATAGCACCAAGTTAAATTTTGGGTAAACTTGCAAATGAAGGTTTAAATAAATATGTAAAAGGAGGATTTTTATGAATTTTGCCCTGTTTGCCACATTACTCATACTCGGAAATTATATTATAGAACAAAATAAATTAATTACAAAAAAAAAGCAAATCACCCGCGATATTTTTTATCGCAGGTGATTTATATTTTTAAACATTAAATGTTTCTCCTTCACATATTTTATTTCCATTTAAAAATGAAACAATATCCATTCTTTTAGAATTTGGGGGTTGAATTTCAAGTATACTTACTCCTCCATCTTTAGTAGAAATAACTAATTCATTCTTGCTAACTTTTATAACAGTACCTGGTTTAGCTTCCTCTTTAATATCATTATTTACAATTTTTACATTAAATACTTTATATTTATTTAAATTTTTATCTTCCATATATGTTCCAGGAAATGGGCTAAGACCTCTTACAAAATTGAATATTTCTCTACTTGTTTTATTAAAATCTATCTTTGTCGTTTCTCTTTTTATCATAGGGGCAATAGAAAAATCATCAGATTGTTTTTGCCTTTTTATTGAACCATCTTCTATCTTCTCTAATGTCTTTATTAAAAGATTTGCTCCTATTTGTTTTAATTTATCATGCATTGTTTCAAAATTATCTTCATCTGTAATTTCTACCTCTTCTTTTAAAAGCATATCACCTGTATCCATTCCTTCATCCATATACATAGTAGTAATTCCTGTTTTTTCCTCACCATTTATTATAGCCCATTGCATTGGCGCTGCCCCTCTATATTTTGGAAGTAAAGAACCATGTACATTTATACACCCAAGTTTTGGAAAATCTAAAACTTCTTTTGGAAGTATTTTACCGTATGCAACAACACATATAACATCTGGTTGTAATCTATTTAATATTTCTATAACCTCAGGATTATTTCTTAGCTTTGCAGGCTGAAATACAGGTATACCTTTCTCATTTGCATAAACCTTTACATCAGATGGCTTTAACTTCATACCTCTTCCAGATGGTTTATCTGGATTTGTAAATACTCCTACAATGTTATATCCACTTTCAACTAATTTTTCTAAGGAACATTTAGCAAAATCAGGTGTCCCCATAAATACTACTTTTATATCTTTATTCAAAAAATCTCATCCTCTCTTAAACATAGTCATATATTACTACAAAAGTATATATTTTTCAAGTATAATTCCAAAATTTAGCATAGGTCATTTTGAAATTTCATATTATTACATAGAGGTGTAACAATGAAAGTTTTATTATTAAAAAGACATACATTAATCTATTTTATTATTATATCCTTATTATTAATCTTAGTACTAATAATGTATAATAAAACTAAAAGATTTAATAACAATAAAGATGTTGAAAAAAATGTAATTGCAACTCCTGAAGAATTAAATGAAAATGTAGAAATTAATATAAAAGAAAAAGACGAGTTTTTAGTCGAACAATTTAACAATAAAAAAATGGTAGCAATTACCTTTGATGATGGTCCAAGTAAGCATACAACTAAACTTGTAGATGAACTTAAAAAAAGAGAAATACCTGCAACTTTTTTTGTACTTGGTAGTGAAATAGAAAGATTTCCTGATGTTTTAAAATTCGAAAGCGATACTGGAAATGAAATAGGAATACATAGCTATGGACATAAATTGTTTACTAAACTTAGTGAAGATGAAATTTTAAAGCAAGTAAGTAAAACTAAAAGTATAATTGAAGATTTAACTGGTATAACTCCTAATATAATTCGTGTACCTTATGGTTCCACAAATAAAAGTATAAAAAAAGTTTTAAATGATCACAATCTAACAAGTGTTCTTTGGAGTGTAGATTCCCTTGATTGGAAATTCAAAAATACAGAAAAAACATATAACTATGTCATGAAAAAATTTAAAGGAAACGACATTATACTAATGCATGATAGCTTTGATACAAGTGTAGAAGCTGCAATACAAATTGTAGATACTTTACAAAATCAAGGATATACATTTGTTACAGTAAGTGAATTTTTAAGAATAAAAGACCTGTCTAAATGATTTCTTTGTAACTATTTGTAATATCTTGCATATTTCTTGACATTTTTAAGTACAATATTTATACTTGTTTTGAGGTGATAAATTGAATATAGAAATTTCAGATAAAAACAACAATAAAATACTTTCTGAGGTCAAGGATATTTTAAATTCTATTTCTAAGTGCATAAATAGAGGTATTTACTATGTTGTAGATAGATTTGAGGAAAATTTCGCTGTATTAGAAAATTTAAAAAGCAAGAAAAACATAAACATACCAAAAGACGACATTTTGGGTAAAATATCTGAAGGGGATGTTCTAAAATTTCAAAATGGACATTTTGTTATTGATAATGCTCAAACAAAATTAAGAAAGGATGAAATATTAGATATAATAAAAGATATTTTTGAAAATGATTAAAAGAATTTTTTGATTCTATTTACTTTTCTATTTTAAGACTTTTTAAATAGAAAAAAATGCAGGAATCAAATAAATTATTTTGTGAATTTCCTACATTTTTAAAATCAATATTAATAAAAATTTTACCCATTTATTTAATAAACAATAAGATCATATGTTATACAATTTTTTTATTGTTTTATATGGATTTTTCTTGGCAAAAACTTCATATGTAGCACATATTTTATCTACCAAGCATACTATAAAGCTCTCTTTATATTTTGGTACTGAAAAAAATGTAAGCGGAAACATATGACATTTTATTATATCTTGTTCAACATCTGTTAAATTCCATTTTTTTAATGCATTATTAAGAGCTACTTTAGGATGTCTAAATCCATGCCATTTGTGACTTTTATCTTTCTCATGCCAGTCATATAAAAAGTAGTCATGAAGCAGTGCACCACATACTAACTTTTTATAATCAACTTTTATATGAAGTCTTGAGGCAAAAATTAAGCTATAGTGTGTAACTGCAATTGAATGCAAAACGCAATCTGTTGTACCATGTTGAATATATTTTTTCATACCTAGAAAATCTTCATCTAAAGATAATTCTTTTAACCTCTCTTTTATGCATTTTAATATAACTAAATCACTTAAATACATACTCTCATTTACTCTTAAATTATTCATTAAACCTCCATTCTATCCCAAGATATATTCTTTGCTTCTTTTTTCTCTTTTATTAATTATTTTCTACTTCTCCATTATCAAGTTCATACATAACAACGGACATTAGATTTATAGCAGCTGTTTCTGCTCTTAGTATTCTACTTCCAAGGCTAACACATTCACATTTATCATTAGACTTAATATCCGATGCCTCATCCTGTGTAAATCCTCCTTCAGGACCTATAATCATTGCAATTTTTTTATAATTTTTCTTTTTAGCAACTTCCATTACTTCATGTAAACTATTTTTATTTTTTTCATTTTCATATGCAAAAATACATATATCAAACTCTGATAACATATCAAGAAGACTTAAATCTAAGTTTATTATATCTAGAACATTTACCATATCAGTTCTACCACATTGTTTACAAGCTTCATTTGCAATTATTTGGTATTTATCTCTTTTTTTACATTTTCCCTTTTCATCGAGTCTTACTACAGTATTTTTTGAAATAAAAGGTACAATATTTTTAACTCCTAGCTCAACCGATTTTTGAATTACAAGATCCATTTTATCTCCCTTTAAAACAGAAACAAAAAATGTTAAATCAATACTAGGCTCACCTTGTTTCTTTGCATTACTTAAAACCTGTAATTCAATATATGCATTATGCATACGTAAAATTTTACACACATATTCATTTACAATTATAACATCTCCAACATCATGTCTTAGGACTTGAATATGTTTTACTTCTTTTCCTTTTATTTCAATTATATTTTCTTCTTTTGAAAAATATTTTATATCTTGATTATCCACAATAAATCTTCTTGCCATATTTTACCTCCATATATCCTATGTTAAATACCTAAATATTCCTCAAGACAAAGGCCGCTATTATGTACATCAGTTGCTAAAGGATTACCTAAATATCTTATATGCCATGGTTCATACTGATACCCTGTTATATTTTGCTTTCCTTTTGGATATCTTATTATAAATCCATATTTATAACAATTATTTGCAAGCCACTTACCTCCTGCTGTATTTCCATAATTATTATCTATTGAACCAACATCAAAAGCAAGACCAGTTTGATGCTCTGAGTGACCAGGTCTAGCTGAAAATGTATCAGCAGTTGCTTGTCCATATGCACTTACATATCTATTATATAGACCAACTTGAGTATTATATGATCTAAATCCAGATAATAAAGGCATGCTAAATCCTACGCTATTTGCATCTGCCTTTAAAGAATAATACGCATTAAGTGCCGTTTGATTAACCCCGGGATTATATGATGATGGGACACCATATTTTTTATTTACAACAAGCACTCCATTTATATATGTAACTTCACCTTCATTTGATATTTGGTTATTTCGGTCGACACTTTGTTCTTTATTTCTAACAGTAACAGGAATATTTACTTCTATTACAGGCTCTGCTTTAGTTTTTATTTTTATATCACATTTTCCAGAAGATTTTGCCGTTATATTCCCCTCATTATCAACTACTGCTACCTTTTCATCAGAAGTTAAATATTCTACTTCACTATTATATGAATTTTCTGGAAAAACTTTTGCATTAATTTTTGTAGAATCGTTTACATACAATTTTACAGAATTTTTATCTACATCAATTTTTTGTGCAATTTCATTTACCTTTATATTAAATTTCTTTAAAATATCTTCATTTTTTGCTTTAGCAGTTATCTCATAATCTCCTGCTATATTTGCTGTTAATATATTTTCTGATGAAATTATAACACCATCATTTGTTCCATCAAAACTCAACTCCTTACTTGTAGCGTTCTCAGGAATAACTTTTAGATTTAAACCTACACTTTGACCTTTATTTAGTTCAAAATTATCTTTATCAATAGAAATTTCTTTTACAGGTACATATACAACTACATATTTATCATACATTGCTTGTCCGTTTTCATTACGAGGAATATCAAACTCGATTTTATCTTCAATATTTTCTATTTTTTTATACAACTGAAGTTTATTTTCTTTGTCAATTCCATACACATCTACGGTATTATATATAAATATGGATGTATCTCTATTAAATGAAATCTCATTTATACTATCTTTTTTATCAAAAATTTCAATACTCTCGCCACTAATATCTTTTATTTCCTCATATTTGATTTTCTCACATTTTAAAGATATTTTAGGTAGTTTATTACATTTTTTTATTTTATCTTTCTTATATATAACAGAATAATCCTTATTTGAGAAAGCAACTTGTTTATCAGAGCTTTCAATATATTTTAAAGTTTTATCCCATAAAATTATATACCCAAATTTATAATCTATATTTAAATATTCATTATTACTTTTAATTATACTATTATATATCTTATAATTTATATAATTATACACACCAATAGTTACACAAAAAATCATAAGGATGAAACACATTAATAGACAAAATTTATTCTTTAACTTTCTTTTCTTTTTTGGTTTCTTTTTTATATTTCTATCTAATTCATAATCTCTACTTGGCTTTAGATCAGCTCCTCTTCGCCTCTTTCTACTAGCACTTTCACCTCTTATGTTTTCCATAATATTTTTCCTCTTTTCTACTCTATTACTCAGTTATAACAGAGTCTATTACTACAAATCCTATAACACTATACTTTTCATTTTTTTTACTTATCATATATTTTATATGTATAACATTTTCAAACTGCATTAGCTTCCTTTTATACTGTATATCTACAGTATATTCCATATCAGATTGTTTGTCAACATTAATAATTTCCTTTTCATCATATACAATACATTCACCATAAATAGGCACAATTGCTATAAGTCCAGTTTTAGAGTCGTAAAAAACACTGTCTAATATATTAATATCTTTAATATCAAAAATTTCATCCATTATATCTAGAAAATCATTTTTATCCATATAAGAGATTTGATAATACTCTGTTTTATCTTGTATAATTACAAAATTTTGCTCTAAATCAATGAATTTTTCTTTATACTTTTGACTATTTTTTGCAATATACCTCATTGTTATTTTTATTTTATCTTCACCAGTTAAAGACTTACTACTCGTTGTATCATAACTATTTAATAAAACATCATCTAGGGATAGAATAAAAGTTAAAATCTTATCATCAGATTCATTACTTTTAGCAACAACCTGATTAGATTGTTTAATATTTTTTATACTAAAATAAATTATAACAGTTAATATTAAAATTAACAATAATATTAATAATTTTTTTAACATATTCTTCAATTAATAACCACCTATACTATACTATACTATACTATATTTTATATATTAAAATTAATAAATATACATTACAGAATAAATAAATTCAAATATATACTATTTAATAAACTTGACTTAAATATTCTAAAATGTTATAATATTTATGTAAAGCATTTTATCTAGTTTTATATTAAAAGCTAAAATTTACTAATTATTTAAAATAATTTTGAGGTGATTTATTGATGACTTTAGACTTTGAAACAATTTTATTCTTTTTTCAAACATATAAAAGGTGGCCAAACGAAATTGAAAAACATTATATTGAACAAATGCTAAATTCTCCATATAATAGTGTTTCTCAAATATATGAACCTTTGTTTGATAAAATAAAATACAAAAAAATGATCTTGAATTCTGCACAAGTATATGAACTTACTAATTTATTAATTGATTTTTATAATCAAAATAAACGTTTTCCATATGCAGATGAAGAATATAAAGGTTATAATTTATATAATTTCATGTACGCATTAAAATTTTATAAACTTCCAATAAGTGCGTCAAATAAAGCAATTTTAAACAAATTACATTTCTTTAGAGGAAAAAATATTCATATTAACGTACTAAACTTAATTAACTATTTCTATATCAATAATAAATGGCCAAACAAAGAAGCTATATTCAATGATATTAAAATTGGTAATTTTGCAAAAAAAATAGCAAAAGATTCTTCCAATCTTTTTATTGGAGATTACAAAACTTTATCAGACCTTGGCTTTTTTAATCAAATTGATAAAAGAGTAGAAATAATTCTTGAATTTTATGAAAAAAGCAAAAGAAAACCTTATTCAAAGGAAAGATATGGAGGAATATGCATATATGAAATTTTAAGGAAAATAAAAAAAGGTACAATTAATATTTCAGAGAAAGAACGATTATTGTTATCTAAAAACGGCTTAATTTAAATTTTTTGATAAAAATATAACGACTCATTATTAAGAGCCGTTATATTTTTTCTATAATATTTAATCTAAAATACTAAAATCTAAATATTTACTATTTACTCCAAAATCCCTTTTTCTTTGGTTGAACTTCTTCACCCATAAGATCAGCAAATACTTTTAGTGTTTCCCTTTGTTTATCATTCAAACGTTTTGGAATATCTACTTGTACTGTATATTCAATATTTCCTCTACCTTTACCATGAATATTTGGTATTCCTTTGTCTTTTAATTTAAAAGTAGTACCTACCTGTGTTCCCTCAGGAATTACAATCTCATCATCGCTTTCTAACGTAGGGACTTTAATTTTTCCACCTAAAACAAGTTTTGTATATGGAACTTTAATATTTGCATATATATTATATCCCTTTCTTGTAAATACAGGATGAGATAAAACATTTACAACTACAAATAAATCACCTGCAGGTCCTCCCTTTTTGCCAGCATCTCCTTCACCTCGTAAAGAAATGGCCTGACCATTGTCGATACCTGCTGGAATTTTAATATCAATTTTTCTTGTTTTACGAACAGTTCCCTTACCTGAACATGTATCACATGGATTTGGAATAATTTTACCTGTACCACCACATTTATCACATGTTTTAACTGTAGAAAAAGTACCCATTATCGTATTTTGAGTTGCTTGAATTTTACCTTTTCCGCCACATTTATCACATGTAACTGGGTTTGTTCCAGGCTTTGCACCATTTCCATTACAAGTAGGACATTTCTCATTTCTAGTAATATTAATCTGTTTTGTTGTTCCAAAAGCAGCCTCTTCAAAAGATATATTCATATTATATCTCAAATCAGCACCTTTAGTTGGCCCTTGCTTTTTAGCAGAATTAAATCCGCCTCCAAAGCCTCCACCAAATACACTTCCAAGAATATCATCAAGGTCTATATCTACTCCCATACCATTGCCAAATCCAGAAAAATCAAATCCGCCAAATCCGTTAGAATAGTAGCCTCCCTGACCACCTCCAAAACCAGCTTGTTCAAAATTAGATCCAAATCTATCATATTGTGCACGTTTTGTTTTATCTGAAAGCACACTATACGCTTCATTTATTTCTTTAAATTTAACTTCAGCTTGTTTTTTTGCTGCCTCGTCGTGTTGCGCATCTGGGTGATTAGCTTTTGCAAGTTTTCTAAACGCCTTTTTTATTTCATCATCAGTAGCATCTTTTGAAACACCAAGTATTTTATAATAATCCTTTGACTCTGCCACTAAAACTTCCCCCTATTAAAATCTAGGGTGTAAAGAGAAACTCTCTTTAGCACCCTTTATATATAATAATATTTAAATTATTCTTTTTTATTATCGTCTTCTACTTTGTAATCAGCATCATGTACAACATTTTCTTCAGCATTATTTCCATCTGTAGAAGCTCCTGCTTCAGCATTTGCTCCAGCTTCTGCTCCACCTGTTTTTGAATATAACTTAGAAGAAATATCATAGAATACCTGTGTCAATTTTTCAGATGCAGCTTTTATTTTATCAGTATCATTTCCTTCAAGTTCTTTTTTAACATTGGCAAGTTCAGCTTCAACTTTAGCTTTTTCTTCATCAGAAATTTTTCCTTCAAGTTCTTTTAATGTTTTTTCAGTGTTATATACTAGAGAGTCTGCGTTATTTCTAACTTCAACTTCTTCTTTTTTCTTTTTATCCTCTGCAGCATGTGCTTCAGCTTCTTTTACAGCTGCTTTAATTTCATCTTCTGTAAGATTTGTACTAGCTGTAATAGCAATTTTTTGCTCGTTATTAGTAGCCATATCTTTAGCACTAACATGAACTATACCATTAGCATCAATGTCAAATGTAACTTCAATTTGAGGTACACCACGTGGAGCTGGTGGAATTCCAGTTAAACTAAATCTTCCTAGTGTTTTGTTATATGATGCAATTTCTCTTTCACCTTGTAATACATGTACTTCAACAGATGTTTGACCATCAGCAGCTGTACTAAATATTTGAGATTTTTTAGTAGGTATTGTAGTGTTTCTATCAATTAATTTTGTAAATACTCCACCGTAAGTTTCAATACCTAAAGATAGAGGTGTTACGTCAAGAAGTACTAAATCTTTAACTTCTCCTGTTAAAACACCACCTTGTATAGCAGCACCAACTGCAACACATTCATCTGGGTTTATTCCTTTATATGGTTCTTTTCCAGTAATTCTTTTTACAGTTTCTTGTACTAGTGGTACACGAGTTGATCCACCAACAAGTAATATTTTATTTATTTTATCAAATGTAAGACCAGCGTCTTTCATTGCTTGATTTACAGGTTCTACTGTAGATTCTACTAAATCAGAAATTAATTCTTCGAATTTAGATCTTGTAAGTGTAATATCTAAATGTTTTGGACCTGTTGAATCAGCTGTAATAAATGGAAGATTGATTTGTGCTTGCATTACACCTGATAAATCAATTTTTGCTTTTTCAGCAGCTTCCTTTAATCTTTGCATTGCCATATTATCTTTTGACAAGTCAATTCCATTATCTTTTTTGAATTCTTCTACTAAATAATCAATAATTCTTTGGTCGAAGTCATCTCCACCTAGTCTGTTATTACCAGATGTAGCCATAACTTCAAATACACCATCACCAATATCTAGTATAGATACATCAAATGTTCCACCACCAAGGTCATATACCATAATTTTTTGGTCTGTATCCTTATCAAATCCATGTGCAAGTGATGCAGCAGTTGGTTCGTTTATAATTCTTAAAACTTCAAGTCCTGCAATTCTTCCTGCATCTTTAGTTGCTTGTCTTTGTGAATCACTAAAATATGCTGGAACAGTTATTACTGCTTGATTTACTTTTTCTCCTAAGTAATTTTCAGCATCAGTTTTTAATTTTTGTAATATCATAGCTGATATTTCTTGTGGAGTATAATCCTTATCATCTATTTTTACTTTTCTATCTGTTCCCATATCTCTTTTTATAGAGATTATTGTTCTATCATGGTTAGTAACAGCCTGTCTTTTTGCAACTTGACCTACTAATCTTTCACCATTTTTTGTAAATGCAACAATTGATGGAGTTGTTCTTGCTCCTTCTGCATTTGGTATAACTACTGGTTCACCATTTTCCATAACAGCTACACAAGAGTTAGTTGTTCCTAAATCAATACCTATAACTTTTGACATATTAATACCTCCTAAAATACAAAGTTATTTATATTATACTTAAATTATGTACTATCATACACAATTTAAGCAATAACCAATTTAATTTGCTACTTTTACCATAGAATGACGTATCACTCTATCATTTATCATATAGCCTTTTCTAAAAACTTCAACTACTTCCTTTTCACCTTTACTTTCATCTTCTTCATGCATTACTGCCTCATGAAAATTTGGATCAAAAGTTTTGCCTAAAGCTTCTATTTCCTCAATTCCAAGTTTATCAAGTAAACCTGTAAGTTCAGAATAAATCATTTCCATTCCATTTTTATAGCTATCATCTTTACATTCAGCTCTAAGAGCTTTTTCAAAATTATCTATAATTGGAAGTAAGTTTGAAACTAAATCAGCTGTAATAGTATAGTACATACTATCTTTTTCTTTATTCATTCTTTTTTTAAAGTTATCAAATTCAGCCATATTGCGTTTCAAATGTTCAAAATATTCATCTGTTTTCTTTTTTTGTTCATTTAAGTCATCATTTAATTTAGCTATGTACTCATCTTTATCTAACATTTCATCTCCTACTAAATCATTTTTATCATCAAGTATTTCATCTTGTTTAATTTCTTTATTTTTATTCATATACTTTAATCCTCACCTTCTTTTTTATTTTTATTAAATATACTTTTTAACTTATTATCTATATACTTTAATGTTGCAACCGTTTTTGAATAATCAATTCTTTTAGGACCTACAACTGATATTTTACCAAGCTTTTTGTTATCTGTTTCAACATCTAGTGAAATTATACTATAATCCCTTAACAACATTTCCTTACTCTCAGAACCTATTATAATGCCAAGTTCATTATTTTCAGCTTTTTTTAAAGCCATATCAATAATGTCCTTCGTTGATAACATATTTACAAAGTTTTTGGCTTTTTCAACATCAGAAAACTCTGGTAAATCTAATATTGATGCAAAGTCTGCACTTAATTTTTTTGATTCCTTTGACATTTCATATTTTATGCTTTCACATATTTTTCCAAGTACAAAGGAAAATGAACTAAGTTCTTTTGCAACTATATTAGTAAGCACAACATTTAATTTTTCAAGTGGAGTTCCTTTTAAATTTTTATTTAAAACATTAGATAACTCCTCTATAGTACTTTCCTCTAATTCATCAGTAAGTTTTACAATACAATCTTTTATTGTTCCATTATTTGACATTAGAACTATAAGGAGTACCTTATCAGATATTTTTACTATTTTAATATTTTCCAATAAGTCATCTGTTTTTACTGTAAGAAGCGTTGGTCTAAGCAATATTTTAGATACAACATCAGCTGCCTGCTCAAAAAGTTTCTCTGTATCTCCAAATCCGGTTATACTATTATCTATATAATTTATATCAATCATAGAAAGCTTTTTTTCTTTCATTAGATTATCAACATAATATCTATATCCTTTAGTAGAAGGAATTCTACCAGCAGATACGTGAGGCTGTTCTAAATAACCTGCTTCTTCTAATAGCTTCATATCATTTCTAATTGTAGCCGAACTATATTCCAAATTATATTTTTCCATTATTGTCTTAGAACCTACAGGCTCTGCTGATACAATATAGTCTTCTACAACAGATGACAATATTTTTTTCTTTCTTTCATCTAAATTCATACCATCACCTGATTAGCACTTTAAAGATGTGAGTGCTAACTTACGTATATATATTACATCTTTTATATTTAAATGTCAAGCATTTTCTTTTAATTTTTTTACTTTTTTCTAAAAGAAAAGCAGGAATAAATTTCTAATTACATAGATTTTTATTCCTACCTTCTATACAGCATTTATTTTACATTTAAATTTAAAAGAATATTACAAGTGGATTATAACTTTCCAACTAATCTTTTAAAATGGTTACCTCTTTCTTCAAAATTTTTATACAAATCAAATGATGCACTAGCAGGTGACATTACAACAATATCATCTTCTTTTGCAATTTTATTTGCATAATTTACACATTCTTCTAAAGTATTAAATTCAACAATATCTAAAATTTCATCAATATTTATATTTTCTTTTTTTGCCTCTTTAATTACAGCATTACGTATCTTAGTTGCTGTTTTTCCTATTAATATTAAATGACTTACTTTATCAAGTATGTATGGGGCTAATGGCTCATATGGTATATTCTTGTCATATCCTCCTGCAATCAAAATCACCTTTTTATTAAATGATTTTAGTCCTGCAATTGTACGAGATGGACTTGTTCCTATAGAATCATTGTACCATTTAACATTATTTATAGTTCTTACAAGTTCCATTCTATGTTCAACGCCACCAAATGTTGTTACCACTTCTTTTATATCATCCTTGTCTACTAAATCATATACTGCAGTTGCAGCAGCACATATATTGGCAACATTGTGCATTCCAACTAATTTTACTTCGTCTAAATTACATATTTTTGTTTTTCTACCAGATATATTTGAATATATCTTATTATCACAAAAATATACACCTTTTACTACACTCTCATTAATACTAAAAGCTCTAATATTAGTTTTTATGTTTCTATCTTCAATAAGTTTTAAATACTTATTAGTCATATCAGAATCTTTATTTAACACTAAAATATCATCACTATTTTGATTTAAAAATACATTTGCCTTTGCCATTATATATTCGTTATAATCGGTATGGTAATCCAAATGATTTGGAGATACATTTGTAATTACAGATATATCTGGACTCTTAGATAATGTCATAAGTTGAAAACTACTTAATTCCAAAACTACAATATCTTCTTTTCTCATTTCATCTAGTTTTGAAAATAATGGCGTTCCTATATTGCCTCCAACCCACACTTTATATCCTGCTGTCTCTAAAAACTTAGATATTAATGTAGTAGTTGTTGTTTTACCATCACTTCCTGTAACACCAATAATTTTACATGGAGCAAGTTCAATTACTTTCTCTATTTCAGATGTAAGCGTAGTTTTTCCAAGTTCAACAGCTTTTTCTATTTCATAAGTAAAAGGCTTTATACCTGGAGATCTAAATATATAATCATAATTTTCAAGACCATCTAAATATTTATCACCAAGAACAAATTTTACCCCTATTTTTTCTAAAACCTTTATTTCATCTGATATTTTTTCTTTTTTATCTCTAGCACTTACAAATGCTCCTAATTTTACTAAACTTTTTATTACAGGTACATTGCTTATTCCTATTCCTAATACTGCAACCTTTTTACCTTTTATTTCTTTTTTAAATTTTTCTAATTTTTCATTAATCACAAAATACCACCTTCTTAGTTTATTATATTACAATATATTATAAAATTCAACAAAATTCATCATTTAATTCTACAGAAAAAAAGCTAATATAAAAGTTAACTTTTATATTAAGCATTCTTTTTTATCTTTGGTTACTTCCGGCAGGATCACCTCTTCCAAGTCTTTCAGCAATATTCATTTCTCCAATATAAAAATACGAACCACAAGAAGTTTCTCCTTCTGGTGTCCTTGCTTTATCACCAGCACATGGCCTTACCATTATTCTATCTAGTCTACAAGTACAATCTTCTAAACAATTATGTGCACAAGAAGAAACATTGCATTCAATTTTTTGATGATACGACATAAAATCATCTCCTTGATATTATTATTTACTAGTTTTTAAATAATAATACACTAATATAACTATTTTATGCTATCTCTTAGTTTTCTGTGATAAGTAATTGTAAACCTATGAACTTCGTCTTGCAAAAATGTAAGGAAATTAAGAATATTTTTGTTATTTGATAAGTCAACTTCGTTTCCATCTTTGTCTATAAGGCCTCTAGTTCTATGTTTATCATTTTTTACCATACCATATACAAGTACATCTTCTTCTCCTGCCTCTTTAAGTGCCTTTTTTACCATATTAAGTTGTGTCTTTCCTCCATCAATAAAAAATGCATCTGGAAGTGGCCAGTCCTGACTATGTTTTAGTCTACGCGTTATAACCTCATACATAGATTTTGGATCGTCTTGTGTATCGGTGCTCCTTATTTTAAATTTTCTATACATTTTTTTATTTAATTTACCATCTTCATATCTTATCATACATCCAACTATATATTCATTTCTTAGATTAGATATATCAAAACTTTCAATAGAATTTATTTCAAATGATAGAGACAAAATCTCTGATAAATCAGCAAGTACATTTTTCTTTCTGTCTTCAAGGTTTATCTGTATATTATTTTCAACCATATTAATTAATTTTGCCTTATCTCCTTTTTTAGGACATGTAACATCTAATTTTATTTGCTTCTTTTCAAAGAATTCATTTAACAATTCTATATTTTCATCATCAAGCTTTACATATACTTTCTTGGGTATATCTTTATTATCTAAATAATAATTAGATACAATTGATTCAATAGATTCTGTAACCTCATCTTTTGATATATCATTTAGTATAACATTATCATGAAGTACAACTTTATAATCTCTAATTTTAAAAACTTGAACATATAACTGATTTAGATGATGTACATAGCCAAAAATATCTGTACTTGTTTCATTTAAATTTCCAACTTTTTGCTTTAAGCTAATTTTTTCTATATCATCTAAACGTTTTTTTAATTTTGCTGCCTTTTCAAATTCCAATTTTTCTATTTCTTCATCCATTTGTTTTTTTATTTCATCTTTTATTTCAGAATTCTTACCTTGTAAAAACATTACTATTTGGTTTATCATCTCTTTATATTCTTCTCTTGATACATCATTTATACATGGTCCTAAACATCTTCCTATATGGTAGTATAAGCAAGGTCTTGTAAGTTTCTTTTTTTCTAAATTATACCTGCAACGTTTTACAGGGAATATCTCTTTTATAGATGCAAGGCTCTCTTTCATAGCTCCCACATTTGTATATGGTCCAAAATACATTGCTTTATCATTTATTTTTCTTCTAGTTACTGTGATTATAGGATACTTATCTTTTATATTTATTTTTATATATGGATAAGTTTTGTCATCTTTAAGCATTACATTAAACTTTGGTTTATTCTCTTTTATATAATTACATTCTAATACTAAAGCCTCTACTTCATTTTCAGTTACTATATATGATATATCTCGTATTAAAGATACCATTTTTTCTATTCTTGCTGATTTATTATTTTTTTGGAAATATTGTCTTACTCTTTTTCTAAGAGATATGGCCTTTCCCACATATATAATTTTACCATTCTCATCTTTCATCATATATATGCCAGGATTAAATGGCAAATTATCAACAATATGTTTTACATGTTCTGTCATATTGCCTCCTATATATATTAAAAGAGGGTTATTAACCCTCTTATTTACATTTTTTAATTATTCAGCATCATCAGTTTCATTGTATTTGTCAATGATTGCTTTTTGTAACATTTCTCTAGTTTCAGTTTTGATTGGATGAGCTATGTCTTTAAATTCACCATTTGGAGTTTTTTTACTAGGCATAGCGATAAATAATCCTTTATCACTTTCGATAACTTTGATATCATGTATTACAAATACATCATCAATTGTTATTGAAGCGATAGCTTTCATTCTGTTTTGAGAAGCTACTTTTCTTACTCTTACGTCAGTAATTTGCATGTTGAACACCGCCTTCCTTATATGTAATTATATTATTACACAAGATATTTTTAATGTCAATAGTTTTTTTACATAACTTTACATTTTTTTCAAAATTATTTTTTTATAGAAATATTCGACATTAAGCGACATTTTATGCATACAAAATTCTAGTTCTTTTAACATTATAATTTAATTTTTCCGAAATATATTCAAAATATCCATCCATTAAATTTGAAATATCTAATTTTTTTCTAAGACCAGAACAAACAGTTATTTCTAAACTTCCATCAAGTAAAAAGTCAAAATTTATTATATCTGATTTTATATCTATTCTTTCCATTCTACTTTTAGATTTTTTTACAATAGATATTTTATCTTGTTCTAAATATTTCTTTAAATTATTGATATAATTTCTTTTTATTTCTTCTACTTGCCTTGGCGTTTTATCAATAAATTTATTATTATCATAAATTAAACTTACAAGATATGTTGATGCGTACACTTTTTCCATTATATTAACGTTATCATCTTCATAATATTCAGCATTTAATACTGTAAGTCCTGATGGAAGTACACTATTAATTTGTTTAACAAAATATGGTATATCTAGTTTTTCTTCTAATTTTACCTCAACTATTTCTCCAACACTTTCAATTCCTTTTGGAAGAGGATCTGCAAAAACAATTATTGGCTTTGAATTTTTCTTTTCAGTATATTTTATCTTAATATCAGCTCTAATAAATGCTTGCTCAAATACATTAAACACATCTATATGAGTTAAAAATACAGCATTCTTTGATTTACTAAATACAATTCTCAAACTATTCAAATTTTTCTACCTTTCTAACATTAGAAATTAAATTTATCTAATATTTTTTTTGATTTTACTTCAATTTTTTCCATTCCCTCTTTTGTTATTTTATCCATTATATCTCTTGCTTCTCTATATGCATTTTTATACTGTTCAGATGTTATCACAAAATTATTTAATGCACTATTTATTTTATCTTCGTTGATTAATATCACATTTCTATTTTTAGTTATTACAACATCTAAATATAAGTCATCATAAAATATTCTTTCATCAGAATCTATTCCATTCATATTAGTAATGTCAATATACCACTGTACTATTTCTTTTTCATTATTATACATAATTGTAACAGTATAATGCTTACTTGTAGGAATAATTTGTATCCAAGTATAACCATCATCAAGTATTAAAAAATTTTCATCTCCATATGATACCTCAAATTTTTTATTTGCTTGCTCTACATAAATACCATATATATATCCATCAAAATTTTTATCTTTTATTTTTAGTGTTTTATCTTTAAACTTTGTAACTCTTATCCAATTACTTCTATCTACAAATTTTCTTATCATAAACGTTCCTCTACTAAAATCCATATTAGTATACCACATATCTTACATATTTTCAAGTACTATTTAAATATATTGGTAGAAAGTTTATTATTTTAACTAAGGTATTTCCACTTGTTGTTTACGTAATTATTATTTAATATTTATATTAAAATATATATTAGAATAAAATAAAACTGAACCCTCTTTACTAAACATTTCGTCTAATAAATTGAATTCAGTCCCTCTTTAACCTATTTTATAACATCAATTTTTTAAAATTAATAGTATATTTTATATGACTTTCCTTTTTTGTTGTATTCAATATTTTTATTTGTAATTCTTTTATACCTGCTTATTTCAGAAATAATATTTCTATACTCACAATTAGTATGCGCAGCATAATAAAAATCAATATCCTCATTAAGCATTCTCCAAGAATTCATTCCCATAAATTTGTCATATTTTTCTATAAACTGTTCCATTGTATCTGTAATAGCAGCATGTAACAACTCATTTCTAGATGTACCGTTATAACAAACTTCATCAAAAATATCTGATACTACCATCATTCCAAAAATATCAATAATTTTTTGACTAAAATAATATCTACTTTGATTAATAATATCGGGATGCATTTTACAAACAATATTTAGTACTTCAAATACTTCATACTTACCTTCATAAATTCTAAATAAAATTTGTAAAGCAACATAGTTACACAAAATTTCTCCAATTCCTCTTCCATATATCACATCCTTAGAAACCTTCTGTACTAAGTTAGTTTTATCAAAATTTTTGCTACAATAATTTGAAGATTTAGATTTACAAAATAATAGATGAGCCAATTCATGAGCAATGATGAATTTTATATATTCCTCACTATCCTTTGGATCTATATAGATTTCCATCACATATTTACAATTGGTATCAGAGATAATCCGAGCAAAAGTTTGACGTGCATCTAAACTTTTTACTTCTACCGCCATGTCTTTAAACTTATTTCTAAAAGATAAGTTGTTATTAACGCTTTTAATTATTTGATTGCCTATCTCAGAAACAAAGTAATTATACTTATTTTTCATTTTTTCTTCCCCTTAAAAAATATTTTTAGAATAAAAAAATCCTTGCAATGTACATTATATCATTTTAAAATTAAATGTCAAATATTACATTTATCTATTTATTTTAAACATGTTCATATCTTTAGTATATAATCCTTTAACTGCATTTCTTAACATATCAGCTCCAATTGTTGCATACAATATTCCATTTGAACCAAATGCAAGATTACAAAAGCAATTTGGCATATTTGGAATTTCATCAATAATTGGTAATTCATCTTTAGTATTGGCTACTGTTGAATTAAAGGCAAATTCAATTGGGATATCATCAATACTATATAGGGTTTTCTGTAAATTATTAAATAATCTTCTATATTTTTCTGCTGAAATATTGTTTAAATATTTGTTATCTAAAAACTTTTCAGTAAATTTTATATCTTCTCCACTATATATTACTCTATTATTTGGAGCAAATCGTAAAATATGCGATGGTTCCAATGTATCTCTTGCAGTAAAATTGGTATTAAAATTTTTTAACTTTTCAATCGGCTTTGATACTATTGAAAAAGTTTTGTATAACTCAGCAGGTGAATTTTCAAGATATTTCAATGTTTCGATTCCAGATGCCATTATTACTTTATCTGATGTTATTTTAAAATTATTATGCGTTTTACATTCAACCTCATCTATCCTACATTTTATATCATCAATTTTTGTATTTTCAAATATTTTTACATTATCCATTGTATCTAAATACTCAAAAAGCCCTTGCGTAAAAGAATATGGATTCATTATAGCGCTAGCATTCTTTGTTACAATACCACTATTTAAATTTACAAGAGAATGTGAATCAATATATACTGCATCAAATCCTGAATCTTTTCTTTTATCAAATTCCTTTGCAACAGCTCCTCTTTGCATAAATTTATTTGTAAAATATATATTATCTTGCCTTAAAAATCCAGTTGGTGCTTTAAACTCTTTATTTATGTTTTCGATTTTTGAAATTGAATCTAAACAAAGTTTATATATCCTTGTTGCATCTTTTCTTCCAATACTCTTTTCAAGCTTTGACATTTCACTTTCAAGTTGATATTCAAGAGCTGCTGTATCTGCAATTGTATTTCCAAAACCAATAATATTTTTTTCTACTGTAACAACATTTGCTCCCTCTTTTGCAAGAAAATATGTAGTAAGTGCTCCTGCTATTCCTCCACCAATAACTAATACATCTGCTTTTATATCATGAGTTAAATATGGATATATCTTATTTATTTTTGATTTATTTTTCCAATATAAATTTCCATTATTTACTTGCATTAAAAACACCTCTATTTATATTTTTTACTATATAATTTTTTTTATTCAGTTTATAACATTTTTTTCCATTTAAATTTTAACTGATTAATTGATTATAAAATACAAACAATAATTATGAGGTGAAAAATATAAATGAAAAAAAATAAATATATAATTATTTCACTTTTTGCATTTTTCTTTTTAATAGTTAAAAGTAAAGTTTTTGCATATAGCACATCAAATTTTAATCCTGAATATGGTATAACTACAAGCAATGTAAATTTAAGAAAACAAGCTCGAATAGAACCATCAACTATTCTTTTTTCTATTCAAAAAGATACAACCATCAAAATAGTTGGTACAATAAATGAATTCTATATTGTCATACTTAGTGATGGTAAAATTGGTCTTGTTTCAAAGGAATTTGTAAATATAAATGGAAATGAAGGTAATTTTCCTGAATATACAAATGTTGATAAATATTATGCCACTGCAAATTCTTCAGTTAATATAAGGGGCGGCGCTGGTACAAATTTTCAAATTATTGGAAAACTAAAACAAGATGAAAAAGTTGAAGTAATTGGTAAAATTGATAATTTTTTATTAATAATAACAGAAAACAATTCTGTTGGTATGGTAAGGGATGACTTAGTTTCAAAAGTTTTTAATATTTCAGAGTCCCAAATAGATGATAAAGTTAATGAATTGCTTAACTTAATAAACAACGAAAGAGAAAAAAATGGACTAATAAAACTTCAAATTCTACCAAGACTCCAAGAAATTGCTATGACTAAAGCTGAAGATATGGTAAAAAACAACTATTTTTCACACGAATCGCCAAATTATGGCAATCCATTTGATATGATGAAAAATTTTGGAATTACATACAAAAGTGCAGGTGAAAACATTGCTGGAAACTCAAGTATTGAGGGTGCTTTTAATTCATGGCTTTTATCTGAAAATCATAAGCAAAATATTTTATCTACAGCATATAACTACATAGGAATTGGTATAAGTCCAAGTGAAAAGTACGGATACATAATAGTAGCAATGTTTATACGGAAAATAGCAAGCAGATATTAGCTTGCTATTTCTTTTATTTTACCTATTACCTTCTTTGCTTCATTATATCCAAGCTTTACTAAATAATTAGTTTTACTACAATCAAGTAAAGATATATTACCAGGAATTTGAGGTCTAATTATATAATCAGATTTGCTTAGCTCTTCCTCATTTACCTGATGTGACATTATATCAAAAGCTTTAAGTGATATAGATATAACATTTAAACTCTTATCTGTATATCTTTTATTTCTATCAAAGCCTACTGATATTACTTTTGTAGCTCCCATTTTTCTTAAAACTGTAACTGGAGTATTTACTCTAACTCCTCCATCTACTAAGATTCTTCCATCAAATATTTTAGGCTCAAATACACCTGGAAAGCTAGAACTAGCCCTTATTACAGAAGAAAGTTTACCATTATACTTATATGTTGGTATATCGTCATATAAACTTCTAGAAAAATTATTTGTTTCATTGATACTTTTACTTAAAAAGTAAACAACTTCTCCTGAATTTATATCAACAGCAGGTATAGCAAGAGGAAATTTAACCTCCGAAATATCATTTATATGCTTTTTTTTACAGAAATTATTTATTATATATTCTAGTTTATCTCCCTTGGCTAGTCCTTTTATACCTATTTTACCTGTAAAAGCTGTACTTAGGACCTTAAAGCCAATCATTTTATCATAGTCTCCTATGCCATTACAATACATATTAAAAAATTTTATCAAATCTGTTGGTGAATAGCCACATGCATAAAGACCAGCTATTATACTTCCGCTGCTTGTTCCTGAAATATATTCAATATTTATTCCTTCATCTTCAAATGCTTTTAATACTCCTATATGTGCAGCTCCTTTTGCTCCGCCGCCGACTTAGTGCAAGTCCTAAAGACATAAGACACCTCCTAGTTAATACTATATTATATGTTAAATGTATATAAAGGTGTCAAAAAAATATATTATGCAAAAAATAGAGATGAATAAATAATTCATCTCTATTAAAATTGCTTAACCTATTACCTTTTCTGTCATAGGTATCATATGGAACGTAAATTCGTTATATTTTACTGTTCTGCAGTCTATCAATGTAGCTCCTTTTGGTAAATTAACAGAATTTATATCGCCTTTGCGATATACAATCCATTTGACACCCGAATAAGGGCTGTCGGACTCAATTTCAAAAGTCATAGTTGGATTTCCTTTTCTTAATAATTCACAAAATTTTTCAATGTTTGCCATACAAAATCTCCTTATATAATTATATTTGGTATTTATGTTTACCACAATTATATTATAATACACTTTTTTTAAAATGTCAATATTTTATGTAAATTAAATTAATAAAATATATCTATATACATCTAATCACTATTTTTCAATAAAGCTATTAATTCTATAACTATTTGTATGACATATAGCTATTGCAAGTGCATCTGTTGTATCATCAAGTTTTGGCATTTTTTCTAATTTAAGGAACTCTTTAACCATATTCTTTACCTGTAGCTTTTCAGCTCTACCATAGCCTACTATTGCAAGTTTTGCCTGAAGAGGAGTATATTCGTATATTGGAATATTTTCACTCTCAACAGTATTTAATATAACACCTCTTGCTTCTGCCACCTTTATGGCTGTTTTTGAATTAGTATTAAAATATAAATCTTCAATTGAAACAGCATCAATTTTATATCTTGAAATTATTCCTCTAAGCTCTAGTTCAATTTTATGAAGTCTTTTTGGAAGTGGAGTATTAGCTTCTGTTGTTATAGAACCATATTCAATTGCCTTATATTTATTTTTTGTATAGTCAATTACTCCATAACCCACTCTTCCATAACCAGGATCAATTCCTAGTACAACCATTTAAAAATCATCCTTTCCTAAAGAAGCATATCATAAAGCCTTATTATCTCTGCATTAGTAAGCAAATCATAAGGTAATGTATCTATTTGATATCCCTTTTCGCTATATACCTTTTTTACACCACAATTTAAATATTTGTTTATATCTAAAAATAAATCTTTTACTAAATTAAATGCAATTTTTCTAGAAGCTCGCGTTACACCATTTTGTCTTAAATTTGCCTTTACAAAATGTGCCATATACTTTGGATAAATAAGTCCTGTATTACGTGAACTATTTTTTGAAAATTCTCTTAAGCCATATGGAGTATACAGCTCTTTAAAAACAGTATCTAATAATCGAAATTGTATATCGGATACAATACATGGATATGACAGACTTATAGTATATAGCATTTCTATGTTTGCATATATTTCTTTTTCATCCAAATTCTTTTTTAATACTCTTTTTTCTTCATTCCAAAATTCATTATGAATTTTAGTCCTAAAGTACTCTTCTCTCACAAATATAGCATTTTTTTCCTTACCATCTTTCTTAAGCATATCTTCATATATCTTAAGTGCATTATACATAAGTGCAACGGCTTCTATATTTTTAAAATATTCATCAAATAATTTATCGCTAAATATAGAATTTATAATATATTTTACAAAACTAAAGAAAACATTGTATAAGTCTTGCTTTTGTATTATTCTATTTATACTTTCAATCCACCATAATTTAAGAATCAAAATCTTATATAATGTTTCATACTCAAATTCTTTTTCTTTTCTAATTTTATCAATTGCTTCTATATATTTTTTTATTTCAAGAGTTCTTCTAGTAGCCTCTTTAATTTTTCCAAAACTTAGATATTGCCCTTCCACAGCTTTTACACAATTTATTAATATATTTAAAGTTTTGTTTATATTATCAATATTTACCTTTTCCATACTAAGCATAGAACTACCATAATATGGTAAAGAATCTATCATAAAATTTTCTAGTTTTAATTTATCAATTCCATATGAGAGTTCTTTTAATTCTACGTACTCATGCTCAATACTATTTGAAATATTTTCCTTTATAAAGAAGTCTTTTTTAGAAAGTAACTCCGTATTTATTTTAGAGATATCTTTTTCTTTAGGAAGTACATATATCACTGCTTTTACGTGTTCATCACTTTTAATACATATATCAAAATATCCAGGTACAAGTAAATCTTCAACATATTCTTTTAAATTTACATTATCTTCCCTAACATGATAAGTAATATTGTTTAAGAAATTTACGTCTTTATTCCATGCAAGTCTATCAGATTTTAATATTACATCCTCACCATTTACTATACTTAAATTTATAACTACTTCATTATTTTCATCTCTTTGGTTGAACTTTAACATACTAGCATTTTTCATTTTATATATATCCCTATATGTGATAGCTGGGAATACTTTAAATGTCATATCATATTTGCTTTTATTGTAAATCTCATATTCTATAGCTAGAATTCCTGTTTTTTCTTCTAAATACAATTTTTTTGAAAAATATGCTTCATCCATGTCATATTCTACAAAAAAATTTTCTAAATCTACACTTAAAATATATTCATCATTGCTTTTATCATAGCTCTTTACAGATGATATTATATTATTAATACTGTATTTATTCTCCTTTGTTTCTATTTGTTCAAATAAATTAGATATTATTACTTTTCCATTTTTTATATATAATCCATTGAATGGTTTTCTTACAGTAAAATCACTATTTAGACATATAGTAGTATTTACTTTATCACTAGTTACAAATAAAGATTTGTGTAAATAATTAATTTCATTTATTTTTCTTTTGTATTTAAACATTTAAATGTTATCCTTTCTTCATTGTTTTCTTTATTTTTTCCATTGTAGCTTTTGTATGTGCTGCAATTTTTTCTTCTTTAATTTTTTCTTTCTTTTCATTCTTAATATTTTTATGAGAATTACTAGAATTATGTTTCGTATTTAAATTAGTAGAGCTTTTCTTTAATTTCTTTTCGCTTTTCATATGTTTCTTCTTAACTTTTACAATGTTTAAATCCCCTGTTCTTCTTGATTTTGCAAGACGGATTATTATTTCAGACAACCTTTTAGTATCATGGATAATTCCTGATTTAGTTGCAAGTACCAAATCTTCTCTAATAACAGAAATAGCTCTATTTTGAATATTTTCAAGATCAATTTTAACTGGTGTTGATTCCTCTTGGTTGAAGTCCTTAATCATTTCTTCTGTTATTTCACCATTATTTACTATTGCATAATCAATTACATGTTTTCCAAGATATCTTTCAACTTCATTTACATATCTTGCTAATGTATATCCATCAGTTTGACCTGGTTGATTCATAATATTAGATATGTATACTTTTTTAGCTTTTGATTTAACAATTGCCTTGGCAACGTCATCAATAAGGAAATTTGAAACAACTGATGTATAAAGAGCTCCTGGTCCTATTACAATAACATTTGCATCTTTTATTGCGTCTATAACTTCTGGTATAGGTGTTATACTTCCTTCTTTTAAGAAAATTTGCTTAATTGGAGATTTCATTTTGCCTACTCTTTCAATAATATTTTCTTTTCCAACAACAACTTCTCCATTTTCAAGTCCTGCACATAAAACAATATCATTTGTAGTTACAGGATAAATATTTCCTTGCATATCAAATATCTCAGATAATTTTTCTACTGCCTTTGGAAAACTTCCTGTTATTTTTATTAAAGATGAAATAATCATATTTCCAACAGATTGCTCTGATACTAAATCTTCTTTGTATGTAAGTAACTTGTCCATGTCAGATTCGTTAGTAGAAAGAGCAGCTAAGCATTTACGTATATCTCCTGGTGTTAATTTTTCTACGTCACTCATAGCTGTAGTAAGTGATGCATCATCATCTGATACATTTACAATAGCGGTTATATTTGCTGTATATTCTTTCAATCCTTTAAGTAGTATAGGCAGCCCACTTCCACCACCTACTACTACAACTTTTGCACCTTTTTTTAATCTTGGGTCTGAATATAACAATTTCTTAACTCTTATACTTTTATTTTTTTTACCAATATTTTTAAGTGAAACATATAATATATTTTTTTGTGCAAGTATAAAAGAAAAAATTATACCAAATATAGAAAGTGTAATTAAAAATATATATGCAATTAAAGTCATCTTATTTAAATCTAAGATATTAGTTAAAGATATTACACAAAAAATTAATACAGCAATTGATAATATTTGAAGCCCTATATATCTTTTTACTCTTGTTCCTGGTTTAAACCATTCTAAAATTTCTTTCATTTATTTATCTCCTCCGATTATTATTACCTCTGGTGTTAATTTTACATTAAATTTGTTGTACACCGTAGTTTGCACATATCCAATCAAATCCAAAACATCTTTACATGTTGCATTGTCTACATTTACAATAAAGCCTGTATGCTTTGTTGATACTTGTGCTCCTCCAATTTTATACCCTCTAAGTCCAGCATCATCTACAAGTTTTCCAACAAAGTATCCTTCTGGTCTTTTAAATACGCTTCCAAAGTTAGGATACTCAAGTGGCTGTTTGGCTTTTCTTGCAAGTGAATTTTCCTTCATTTTATTTTCGATTTCATCGATATTTCCTCTTTCTAATTTAAATTTTGCACTTAAAATAACATAATTTGGATTTATGGTAAAAATACTTTTTCTATATCCAAATGAACAATCTTTGTTTTTTATAGTTTTTATTTCTTCTTTTTCATCCATATATGTTACTTCATATAAAATGTCACTTATTTGCGAACCATAGGCTCCAGCATTCATTTTTACTCCTCCACCTATAGTTCCTGGTATTCCACATGCAAATTCTAAACCTTTAAGACTATTTTTTTTAGCAAGTTGTGAAAGTGTTGGCATTGTTGCACCTGCGTATGATAAAATATATTCCCCATCAAGCTCAATTTTACCAAATCTATGTCCAAGTTTTATAACTACTCCATGTATTCCTTCATCCTTTACAAGTAAGTTGCTTCCATTTCCAATTACAAAAAAAGTAATGTTTTCATTTTTACAAAAATCTATAACTTCTTTTATCTTTGAAATTTCATCAGGAAACACAATACAATCACATGGGCCTCCTACTCTCATAGTTGTATATTTAGACATTTTTTCATTATACTTTACCTTATCTTTTCCAACAATTTCTTCTAGTTTATCATATTTATTCATTTATTAATATCAACTCCCATAATTTACTATATGCAAATTATATTATAGCTTCTACAAAATCTTCAATGTTAAATTTTTCTATATCATCAACAGTCTCTCCAGTTCCAACATAAAGTATTGGAATGTTAAGTTCTGATACAATACTAAATACAACTCCACCTTTTGCTGTAGAATCTAATTTTGTAAGAATAATACCATTTACATTTGTACTCTTAAAGAAACTCTTAATTTGACTTACTCCATTTCCACCAGTTGTTGCATCTAATACCATTATAACATTCTTAGTTATATCAGGTAAGTTTTTAGTTAATACTCTATTCATTTTTTCAAGCTCATCCATTAAATTTTTCTTGTTATGAAGCCTTCCAGCAGTATCACAAATTAAAATATCATAGTTTCCTTCTTTAAATTTCTTGGTTGCATCATATATAACTGAAGCAGGTTCTGCATTTTCCTCCCCCATATATATATCAATTCCTATTCGTTTTGCCCAGACGTCTAATTGTTCGACTGCTCCAGCTCTAAATGTATCAGCTGCGACAAGTAATACTTTTTTTCCTTCTTTTTTTAATAAATTAGAAAGCTTTGCAATCGATGTAGTTTTACCGACACCGTTTACACCAACTACCATTATTACTTGTTTTTCATTATTATCCAAAATATTTGTATTATTAGATACAGCTAAAATATTTTTCATTTCTTGTTTTAATAATTTCTTTATTGCATCTTCACTTTTATCTATCTGTTTTTTTAGATTATCTCTTACATTATTACAGATTTTCATACTAGTTTCTACCCCTATATCAGACAAAATAAGGGTTTCTTCTAAATCATCCATAATCTCATCTATATCTTTATTATTAGCAAATACATTACTAATTTTAATATCTATTGCCTCTTTAGTTTTTTTTAGATTTTCTTTTAATTTTGAAAAAAACATAGTGCCTCCTTTTATACATATAAATTATATCATATTTTGCTTTTTTTTCAACATTATTGTTTAAAAAGAAAAAATAATTAAATTTCAATTTCACCATCTATTTTGTATATACTAAATATGAAAAATAAACAATACCTATTTTTACATTTTTAATATTCATTTTATACATTTACATTTAAGCATAAATTTGACATAATTCCAAAAGTATGCTATACTATTCGAACAAATTTCTTTATATAAAAATATAATTATACTTTTTTAGGAGGATTAATTTTAATGGAAAGCTCTAGAATTTTTTTATTTAAATGATGATGGATTTTAAACAACATTCCACAATAAAATGGAAGAAAAAATAAGATTTATAATGAAAAAATGTATTGGTGAAATATTGCCTAAGCGCTTAAAAAATATATATGATATTAATATATGGTATAACTTTAATATAAATCATGAAGTACTATCTAAGGCACAGCTTACACCTTTACAATATAACGTTTTAATTTTATTTTTTTAACATAAAAAACAATACAAAAATATCTTTATATCAAAGGAGTCAAAAACTATGGACAACATTACTACAAGACCAGAACTTAACATCACAAGATCAAACAGACATATTCTTAATGGTGTTACAAATGAAAACTTCGACAAATTTTATGAATTGGTTGTAAGTCATTTAAGTAAATATGATTTAAAAACTTTTCATATTATTATTGAAGGAAAAACTAAAGTTTCTGAGATGCTCCATATCAGGAACTATGAAACTGTGCGAAAGGCTATTAACGATGTATTGCAAAACGAATCCTTGACCACTGATACTAAGCCAGTAAATGAAGTTGTTAAGCTGCCTGAACAGGTCCCACAGACTGAGGTTGAAAACAATAATACAACTCTTGAAGAGTCAAAAGACTTAACGCCAAAATTTCTCTATATTTTAACTCATAAGGTTAAAATAAAAGACAAAAAGCTCTCAACTCTTTGTGAGTACTATAATTCTGGCGACATTTATATGCTTGAGAAAGGACTTGATAAGATAATTTCCAAGCACAAAAATAAAAAAGCAAGTAAAAAATAATATTTAACTTAAAACCCCTATTCAAAATTGATAGGGGTTTTATATTATTTTTATTTGATTTTTTCATTTAGTATATCTTCAATAAAATCAGATACACTTCTTTTTGTTCTATCTTTACAATATTCTTTTAATTTTAAGACACTATTTTCCATACAAAATCCATTAAATTCTTTAATCATTGAAAAATCACTATTTCCATCACCTATAGTATATATTTCATTTTTGCTGATACCTTCTTTGTTAGCGATTTTTAAAATAGCTGTTTTTTTATCACATTTACTAGATATTGTTTCAACTATATTCCAACCAGCATCATATGAATTCACATACTCTCCATATTTATTATTTATCATTTCATTTACCATAGTTGTAATATTTTGAGACTCATATTCTAAATATATTTTAGTGATATTACCAAATAAAAAATCTACTCTACTTTCTTTTGCACTACAACAAAATTGCTTTTTTGTTTTTATATCTTGTACATCTTTTTTTATATCTAACAACACTTCATTATTTATAACATTATTATCTAATATATGTCCTTTTCTATCCAATATGGTAGCTCCGTGATTTAATATAACATAATCATAATCAAAATGATATTTATATTGTTTCTTCTTAAAATCAAGAAATGATCTACCTGTAGCTATAACAAACAAATTTCCATTTTTCCTAAATTTTTCTACAGCCTCTATATTCTTTTTTATACCTTCTTTGTTTAAATAAAAAGTTCTATCATAATCACTTACTAAAATTTTCTTCATTTTTCTCCTCCTGCAATGAGCGCTGTACATTAATAGAACACATAGTAAATACTATTATAAGTAAGGTAAAAATAATTAAAATTATATTATTAAATAAATTTGTATTAATTATTCCCATCAAAAGAAATAACAAATAACTTGTTATTCTTCCAACTACAAGACAACTCTCCATTCCAACAAAGTATTCAACCTTATATTTATTTTTTATTTCATCCATATTAGAAATATCAGAAAGAGCATTTGAGTTTATAAGTTCTACAATAGTTTTTGAATAAGATTGTAATAAATTAAATATAATAATTGTAACAAAGTTACATTTAAACATTATAATCAAAATTCCTAAGGCTGTAAGTATACAGGATATTACCAAATTTTTTTTATAATTTTTAGGCTTTGCTAGTTTTGCAAAATAGAAACCAACAATTGCAGTTATAGCTGCAAAAACAGATGTAAAAATACCATAACTAAAGCTATCTGTAAATACACGTATAATATATATAGCTATTATACTCCTAAAAGCACCACTATAGATGATGCCGTTAAACATATACATTTTATATACTGTTTTTATTTTTTCATTTTTTCCTACTAAATCTACAAAAGACTTAAAATCCGTTCTTTTTTGTTCGTTAACAATCTCATCTTTGTATATAAAAGAAAGTATTATCTGAAAAGCAACTAGTACTAACACAATAATCAAACATTTCTCAAACCCTTGTACACTCATTACAGAGCCAAATATTAACGGAATTATAATACTTAAAATTGATTTTAGCACACATATAATTCCTAAGTATTTTTTTCTTTCTCCATTTTTTATACCGCTTGATTCAAAGTTATTATATACAGAATAATAAAAGCCTTCTTCTAATCCATAAATAATCGCTATAAGCCAAGAAAAATGAACCATATTTTCTCTTAATAAAAATATAATTAAAAAGTATACAAAATTTAATAATATGCCTATTCTTAGAAGATTTACTCTTTTCTTTCTTTTGCAAAAGTTCTTAACTGAAAATATGGTAATATACACTGTAGCATACACTATTAAATAAAATACAGCAAGAGGTATTATATTATTATTTGATAAATTAAGAAAATACATTACAAAAAATGTATCTATAAATAAATCAATTACACTTTTTAATACCCTAAGTAATGTTATAGTTTTGTAATTGCTAATCATCCTTTATTCCTCTTCACTATATTTTATAGTATTTGAAAACGCAAGTATTGAATCAAATATAACTGGAAGTAGCCAAAGACCAAATCCAAATGCTGTTTTCTTTCCAAAGTTTTTAGATAGTTCAAATCTTGATACAATTTTTATTACAGCAAGTATTATCCATCCTATTATTGGTAGTAAAGCAAAAAGAATAACCCATGGACTTATACTACATATCTTAAAATATACTATATCTCTATATATCGGAATAATTGCTGCAAATCCATGTTTTCCTGCTTTTGTAAATATAATCCACCTTAAAATTATAGAATATACTAATAAAATTCCTAATATAGCAACTATAGTCTTAAAAATTTTATTAGCAAGCAAAAGTTTAATACCAATAGAAATTTTTTCTTCTGTACTTAAACTTTTTGTTACATCTGATACAACTTCACTTGGGGTATATCCCTCATCTAATTTTTTCTTTACATCGTCAATTTTTATATCTTCTTTTAAAATTTTAGTAACTTTCTCTGGTTCCATATTTCTTAACACTTCTGTTCCAGCAGATATAGCTTCACTACTTATTCCCTTTTTCTCTAAAACATCTTTATTTTCTTCTATCATATCTGCAATTTCATCATTTGAATATTCTTTAGTTAATTCCTCATACTCTGTTACTAATTTTGTAACATCAATATCTCCATTCTCATCGCCTAACATTTCCTTTGCTTTTTTAGTTATCTCTGATGAATTCATATTTTGACTTGCATATATACCATTAAAATTAAAACAAATTCCTATGCAAAAAATAAATAATAACACCAAACCATATGTCTTCATTTTAGTTTTCATGTACCATCTCTCCTTCTCATATTATTTATATTATATACTAACTGCATTATTAAATCAATCATTCTGTATAATTTCACAAAAATTATTATTTTACATAGACTATCATAGGATGGTGAAAATCTATGAATATTATTGTTCAAAAATATGGTGGCACCTCTGTAGAAAACAAAGAAAAATTGAAAAGAATATGTAACAGAATAATTCAATATAAAGAAAAAAATAACAAAATGGTAATTGTTGTATCTGCAATGGGAAAAGAGACAGATCATTTAATACAAAAAGCTAAAAATTATTCTAAAGAACCTAGTAAAAGAGAACTTGATCTATTACTTTCAACAGGTGAACTCCAAACAGTAGCATTGCTTTCAATGATGTTAAATGAAAGAGGTCATAAATGCGTTGGCCTTACTGGCGCTCAAGCAGGAATATTATCTGATTCCACATATGGTAATGCAACAATAAAATCAGTATATACTAATAACATATTAAACTATTTAAATGAAGACTATATTGTTGTAGTTGCAGGATTTCAGGCTTCAGATAGATTTGGAAATGTGACAACTCTAGGACGTGGTGGAAGTGACCTTAGTGCCGTAGCTATTGCCTCTGCCTTAAATGCAAAAAAATGTGAAATATATAGCGATATAGATGGTGTATTTTCTGCAGATCCAAAAATAATTACAAGAGCAAAACTACTAAAAAAAATATCATATAACGAAATGCTTGAAGCTGCTTCAGCAGGTGCAAAAGTATTACATAATCGTTCTGTACATATGGGAAAGAAAAACTCTATGCCTATATATGTAAAAAATTCTGGAAATAACTCTAAAGGAACAATCGTAACAAATACTAGCTCTCATAAAAGTAGAGGCTCATTTTCAAAGGAAGAAGATTTCGAAAATTATAAAGTAAAATTTATCACAAAAAAAGATGACATATCTAAAATATCAATAATTGGCGATATGGTTATGACAAATAGGGATACTGTACATAAAATATTTGATCTAGCTTCAAAAGAAAATATCACAATCTATATGATAACATTTAGCGAATTATCTTTAAACCTTATAGTTGATAAAAAAGTGGCTGAAAATTTTATGAAAAAGCTGCATTACGAACTAATAGAAAAAGAAAATGAGAATATAAAATAACAAAAATAGTGAAAAGGAATATCATTTTCCAATTCACTATTTTAAAATTATATAAAAATTTTTATTATATATATATTTAATAAATTTAGTTACTTTGACTCTCTACTTTTCTTTTTTTCTTAATATTATTACTAGATCTTTTCTTATCTGTCTTATGCTCGATTTTATCCTCTTCATCATCATCCAAATTAAACTTGTATCTTAAATATACTTTTAATCCTGCAAGTACTGGCATTGCTATTAGCATTCCTACTACACCAAACATTAATTGAAATACAATTAAGCCCCCTATAACAACAACAGGATGAAGATCAACTGATTTTGCAATAATATTAGGCTGTAAAACGTTTGCATCAACTATTTGAATTATAAGTAATGATACAAGTGTAATAAGTGCAAAAGCAGGTCCACCTGTTACTAGTGCGTAAAGTGATACTACAAGATATGATAAAATAGCTCCTATATATGGTATAAAATTAAATATCATAATTAAGATTCCAAAAACAACAGCATAATCAATTTTTAATATCATACATACAATTGTTGTAAGGATACCCACTATTAAACTATCTATTGCATATCCTTTAATATAGCTCATACATGTTGCATCTATATCCATTATCATCTTATATCTTCTTCCATCTTTACTATTTCTTGATAAAAAAGCTATAACACTTTCTTTAAATTTATCAATATCTTTAGCCATAAAAAATGATACAATTATTGCTGTAAAAAATGAAATTATAAAACTTGTTATACTTTGAACTGTATTTATTGAATAATTAATTGCATTAGCTACAGTACTTTGAACAAAATCAAGGCTTTTTAAGCTACTAGTTATATCAATTCCATTTGGCATATCTAAATTCTTGGCTAAAAAATCATTAATAAATCCTATAACACTTGCATAAATACCTGGTAGTTCTTTAATTAAGTGAGATAATTGCTCAACAAATATAGGTACTACAAAACCAATAGCTACTCCAATTATACCAAATATAATTATCAACGAAAGAAATGCTGCTAAATTTTTACTAAGCCCTATTTTTCTTAACCTTCTTACAAGTGGCATAGAAATCCAACATATTATTATTCCTACAAAAACTGGTGCTAAGGCTGCAATTCCACTTAAAATTTTATCCATAATTCCTATATTTTTTAAAAAGAAATATAGCCCTATAAAAGCTGCTCCATATATTGTTATGTTTATAAATTTAAAATCTAGTCCATTTTCTTTTATTTTCATAAAAGCCTCCTCATATAAAATACACTATAATATACTACTCATCTTCAAATATTTCAGATAAATATGAATCTATTTTTATGTCAGTTTCATATATTTTATCATTAATCATTATTTCTGAATTTTTTATATTAACAAAATACTCATTTTCAGGTAAATATATAAAAATAGTGTAATCTATCTCTTGTTCTTTATCTATTAATTTTAACTTACTTTCTCTTATTCTTATATTATCAAAAAATTTTTTTAATTTTTCCCTATTTTCTTCTTCGCTAACATCTATTATATTATTATCATCTATATCTTTTATACAAATATAATTTGCTTCATCTATTTTAGTGGAAAAACTATATATTTCATTTATACTTTTAAATTTATTTTTAAAATTGTATATAAGTAATATATTACCAAAAATAACAATAAGTACAAAGAAAACAATAATAACTTTTTCAAGTATCTTTTTTAGCAATATTTTCATAGGATACCTCCCTACAGATATATTTTATCATACAAAATTATATATGTAAATATTTCCTATAATTATTATATGCAAAATTTTATCATATTTTATTATATTAATCTTCAATGTATAAAAAAAGATTAAATAAAATATTTATATATTTTAAAAAAATACGATTTTAAAATACCACTCGATAGTGAAACTAATAAAATATTTTCAGAAAAATTAATAACAAACCAAAAGGAATGCTTTCTGTTCAATACAAAAAACATTCCCAATTAATATTAAAATTAAACTTCTTAATTATTTTTCAGAACGAACTGTTTGTGTCATTTCATCTACAATATTGCTAATTTCATCTATAAGCGCCTGACTTTGTGACTTATCGATTACAGATCCCACAATTTCACATGGAATTCCATCAAGTACGAATGCACATCCCTTTGCATAGCCATCAAACTTTGTATCTGTTCCGTAGTTAATAGTACCCTCAAATAAATACATATCTATTCCATTTATAGTAGTTTCTTCATCCTTTGTAATATTAATTCCGTTTATTCCGCCAGCATAATTTTGCATATTTGGAACCATTTCTTCAAAAGCAACTTTGTGAGCTTCTTTTAAAGAATTCGCCTTGCTTAATCTTGCAGATGTAAATGATACATACCTTGAATCATGAATAATAAATAATTCAGTATATGCTTTCTCAAGTTCCTTATAACTTGGAACATCAACATATATATTTCTAAGTGGAACTTTATATGTACGAGTCAATTTTGTTTTTGATATTTTATCTGATGTTGTATCAGTTGGTGATGAAGTATCATCTGAATTACTTTCCTGAGGTGCTATATCTGATGAACTATCACTACTTTTTCCAATTTTTGTAATTCCGTATTACTGCTCCTGCTACAATTATTATTGCAATTATAATTATAATAATTAGTAAAATCAACGACATTCCATTTTTTTGAGTTAGTTTTGTAAAATTTTTATTTTTATTTATTTCTTTTAACTTTTTCATATATTTTTCACTCCCTTTTATTTAGTATAGATTAATTTAAAAATAACATACATGAATTAAGTATACTGCAAAAATATTAAATTTTCAATAAAACATGAAAAAATTAATTATATCTTTTTTGTTACATAAAAATTACATTTTGATTTCGAATTTGCATAAAAAAGCTATACAATTATGTAGTCATACATAATCATATAGCATTTATTTATTCTTCAACTTCTTCAAATTGTGAATTATATAATCCAGCATAAAATCCATCTTTTTTTAGAAGTTCGTCATGAGTTCCCTGTTCAACAATATCTCCATGGTTCATTACAAGTATTAAGTCAGCATTTTTTATAGTTGATAATCTATGTGCAATTATAAAACTTGTTCTACCCTTCATTAAGTTATCCATTGCAGATTGTATTTGTTGTTCAGTTCTTGTATCTATAGAACTTGTTGCTTCATCTAATATTAGTATTTTAGGATCAGTAAGTATTACACGAGCAATTGTTAAAAGTTGCTTTTGTCCTGCTGATACATTACTAGACTCTTCATTTAATACTGCGTTATATCCATTTGATAATGTTTTTATAAAATGATGAACATGAGCTGCCTTGGCTGCTTCAACAATTTCACTATCTGTAGCATCTTCTCTTCCATATTTTATATTTTCATTTACAGTTCCATTAAATAACCATGTATCTTGAAGAACCATACCAAACATTTTTCTAAGTTCTCCTCTATCAAAGTCTTTTATATTATGACCATCTACAAGAATAGCTCCACTATTTACATCATAAAATCTCATAAGTAATTTTACCATAGTAGTTTTACCAGCTCCTGTAGGTCCAACAATTGCAATCTTTTGTCCCTCTTTTACATCAGCATTAAAATCATTTATAATTGTTTTATTAGGATCATATCCAAAATTAACGTGGTCAAATTTTACATTTCCTTTTAATTTAGCTACATCTATTTTACCTTTAGCTGTATTTACTTCCTCTTCTTGTTCTAAGAATTCAAATACTCTTTCAGCTGCAGCGACCATTGATTGCAACATACTAGATACTTGTGCAATTTGATTTATAGGCTGTGTAAACTGCTTGTTATATTGTATAAAACTTTGAATATTACCAACTGTAATTTTTCCATTTACAGCAAGATATCCACCTAAAATTGCAACTGCAACATATCCTATATTTCCAATAAAATTCATAACTGGAAACATAAGTCCAGATAAAAATTGTGACTTCCACGCAGAGCGATATAACTCATCATTTGCTTTATCAAATTCTTGCATTACTGCATTTTCTGAGTTAAATGCTTTTATTATTAAGTGTCCACCATATACCTCTTCTACTTGACCATTTACATGACCTAAAAAATCCTGTTGCTTTTTAAAGTGCTTTTGTGATTTTTTTACGATCTTAGATACGATAAATGCAGATATTGGAAGTATTACTAAAGATACAACTGTCATAGAAACACTTATTGAAAACATCATTATAAGTATACCAATAATTGTACATATAGAAGTAATTATTTGTGTTATACTCTGATTTAAATTCTGTGATAAAGTGTCTATATCATTTGTTACTATTGATAAAACTTCACCATTTGTTTTTTTGTCAAAGTATTTCATAGGTAATCTATTTATTTTCATTGCTAAGTCATTACGTAATTTATATGTTAATTTTTGTGATACAGATGTCATTGTAAATCCTTGTATAAATGAAAACAGTGCACTAATAATATATAATATTAAAAGTGTAAGTATTATTCCTGCAATTTTAGAAAAATTAATTCCGTCTCCACCTGATACTTTACCAACTAACCCATTAAAAATTTCAGTTGTAGCATTTCCTAGTATTTTAGGTCCAACTATTGCAAATATTGTACTTCCTATTGCAAATATTATTACAATTGCAAGTTGAAATTTATACTTTGATAAATAATCATTTATTAATTTTTTTGTCGTTCCTTTAAAGTCTTTTGCTTTTTCCACAGCACCTCTTCCACCTGGTCCGTGTCCTCCCATTGGAGGTCTTTTTTCATTATTTGCCATTTTCAAGTTCCTCCTTTGAAAGTTGAGATAATGCAATTTGTTTGTATATCTCACAATTTTTCATTAATTCTTCGTGTTTGCCAATTCCTGCTATTTTTCCTTCTTCAAGTACGATTATTTTATCAGCATCAAGAATTGTACTAATTCTTTGAGCAATTATTATAACTGTTTTATTTTCTGTTTTTTCTTTTAAAGCAGCTCTAAGTTTGCTATCCGTTTTTAAGTCAAGCGCTGAAAAACTATCATCAAATACAAATATTTCTGGATCTGTAGCAATAGCTCTAGCTATAGATAAACGTTGTCTTTGACCACCAGATACATTTGTACCACCTTGTGATATTTCTTCATCATATTTTTTAGGTTTACTTTCTATAAATTCTGTAGCTTGTGCAATTGTAGCCGCTTTAATCATGTCTTCATCACTCATAGATGGATTTCCATATTTTATATTTGATCTAATTGTACCTGTAAATAGCATTCCTTTTTGTGGTACAAATCCAATTTTACTTCTTAAATCTCTTTGTGAAACATCTTTAATATTAACACCATCTATTAAAAGTTCCCCACCTGTAACATCATAAAAACGAGGTATTAAATTTACTACTGTTGATTTACCACTTCCCGTACTACCAATTATTGCAGTAGTTTTACCAGGTTCTGCAGTAAATGATATATCCTCTAATATTTCACTGTCAGCATCAGGATATTTAAACGAAACATCCTTAAATTCAACAAGCCCTTTTTTATCATCATCAAAATCTTTAGTTTTATCTTTATCTTTAATACTTGGTGTTGTATCAATTACTTCATTAATACGTTTTGCAGATACAGCAGCACGTGGTAACATTATTGATATCATAGAAATCATTAAGAAGCTCATAACTATTTGCATAGTATATTGAATGAATGCCATCATATCTCCTACTTGCATTATTCCACTATCAACATTATGTCCTCCTACCCAAACAATAAGAAGAGTAATTGAATTCATTATAAACATTAGAAGTGGCATCATCATACTCATTGATCTGTTTACAAAAATACTTGCTTTCATTAAATTTTTGTTAGCACCGTCAAATCTTTTTTCTTCTTTCTTTTCAGTATTAAAAGCTCTTATTACTGGAAGACCAGTTAAAATTTCACGTGATACCAAATTTAGCTTATCAACTAAATCTTGTAATTTTTTAAATTTAGGCATTGTAAGTAAAAATAATGTTCCAACAATTCCAATAATACACAAAATTGCAAGTCCAATTATCCATGCCATTGATGTATCACTATTTGTAAGTACTCTAATAAATCCTCCAATACCTATTATTGGAGCATAAACTACTACCCTAAATAACATTGTAATTAACATTTGAATTTGTTGAATGTCATTTGTACTACGAGTAATTAAAGATGCTGTAGAGAATTCGTTAAATTCTTTTGTTGAAAAACTAAGAACTTTCTTGAATACCTTATCTCTTAGAGTATTTCCAAGTTTAGCAGCAACTCTTGCAGAAAGTAACATAATTGTAATTGCTGAAGCCATACTTATAAACGCAATTCCAAGCATTTGAAGTCCTGCAAATACAATGTATTTATTTTGTATTTTATCGATATCCATGTTTAATTTTTTATATTCTTCTTTTACAGATGATATAGCTGCTTGATCAACTATTGTTCCTTGCATGTTATCTATTTGCTCATTTATATTACTAGTAATTTTTTCTAAATTTTCCTCAGGCATAGTTTTTAATATGTCCATTAATTCCATATCTTTCATAGCTTCTTTTTGAGGTCCTGGTACATTTGCAAATAAACTTTCTTTTATTTTTTCTTGCATTTGATCATTTTGCATAAGGTACACTTGAACTAATGGTTTCTTTAACATTTCTTCTAAATTATTTTTTTGATCCTTATTTAATTTATTTAGGACATAAACTTCTTCATTTTCTAACGCAGGATACTCTTTCAAATAATTGTTATATTCATCATTACTTACAGTATCTTTTGAAACAAGTTTGTAACAATCCAATATTTTACTATCATCATTTGTAAATATTAAAAGATTATCCATTTCATCTTTAGATATTGCCTCAGGTATAGCTGTATCAATTCCACCTTGTTGAATTCCAATATTTACAATTTTTGATGTATAATCTGGAAGTGCAAGGTCAGCAGCCGCTTGAACACATAAAAGTGCAACAATAACTATAACTGAAATCCATGTCTTTTTTAAATATTTTAGTACTTTTAACATTTTTTACTTTCTCCTTTCATATAATTTATATATTCTTTTGTTTGATTTATAAGCCTAATAATTTCCAAGGCATCTTTTTCACCAATATAATCAATGTATCCTTTAAGTGAATTTCTCCATCTATCATTTACATTTTCTGTAAACTTCTCGCCTTTTTCTGATAAATAAATATAAATATTTCTTCTATCTTTTTTATCTATTTTTCTCTCAATAAGACCCTTTTCCTCAAGAGACGTGATAATAGGAGTCACCGTGGATGGTGCAAGTTTTATTTTATTGCGAACCTTACTTAATAAAATTCCGTTATCATTTCCAATGTTTTTTATAATAAATAAAACCATTTTCTCATTTCCTGAAAGATTATCATCAATACAAATACTATGAGATTTTACCTTTTTTAATTCCAACATTGATTCTATTAATTCATATACTAAATCATCATTTTTCACATTAGCACCTCAATATTTTGTATACCGAAATATTTTAACATAGAATTTTTTAAATGTAAAGTGCAATTATGTGAAATTTCAGTGAAAATAGCAATTATTAAATTAATAAATAAAACATTATAGCAAAAAATAGTGAAATAGAAATATTATTTTCTAATTCACTATTCTTTATATCATTAGTTATCAAACTTGCATTTTTCTAAAAGGAATTTTATATCATCATTTCTAGAAAAAGCTGAGATACAATTTATTGCCTCATCCTTTGCAAAAAGTTCAACTCTTTTATCTGATAGAAGAACTTTAACAAGATTTAAATTGTTACTTTGAGCAACTATTGTTATTAAACAATTCATTTTAGCTGCCGATAGAGTTACTCTTCCATCTGATAAAATGTATTTTATGACGTCCAGATCTATAGAAGAATTATATCTTGCAGAATATAATATAGAATCACATATTGATGACTTTACTCTTCCATCTTGAAATAATAATTTTACAACTTCTAAATGACCGTTTTCTGAAGCTATCCTAATTGCATCATTATCATATATCGATGGATCCACCCTTTTATCCGACAATAACAATTTTACTACTTCTGCATGACCATTTTTTGAAGCTTTCCTTATTGCGTAATTATTATCTGCCGATGGATCTACTCTCCTATCAGCTAATAACAATTTTACTACTTCAGCATGACCATTTTTTGAAGCCTTCCTTATTGCATAATTATCCTCTACTGATGGATCTACTCTCCTATCAGCTAATAACAATTTTACTACTTCTGCATGGCCATTTTTCGAAGCTTCCATTATTGCAGAATTATCACCACCTGCTGATGGATCTATCCTTTTGTCAGATAATAAAAGCTTTACAACTTCTGTATGACCATTCCCTGAAGCATCAATTATGGCATAATTACAATATTTAGATGGATTTACCCTTCTATTTGATAATAATAGTCTTACAACTTCTACATGACCGCGTGCTGATGCACACCTTATTGCATAATTATCCTCTGCTGAAGGATCTACTCTCTTATCAGTTAATAATAACTTTACAAGTTCTGTATGACCATTTTCTGAAGCCCACTTTATTGCACAATTATCCACTGAAGAAGGATCTACTCTGACATCTTTCAATAATAATTTTACAACTTCTGCAAGGCCATTTGCTGAAGCCCATCTTATTGCATAATTATCCTCTGCTGAGGGGTCTACTCTCTTATCCTGCAATAATAATTTTAGAATTTCTACATTACCTTTTTCTAACGCTTTTCCTATTACATATGCTGATGGGGCTACACTTTTATCTTGCAATAATAATTTTACAACTTCTGTTTTGTCTTTTTGTATAGCTTTCATCATTGTATAATCGCTACATCCTCCTCTTAAAAGAAGTAGTTTAAATAGAATTTTTGATATAAACTTATTGTTGCCTTTCATAATTGTAAATCTCCTTTTTATTTATTGTTTATACAATTTATGTCTTTTATATTCGTTAATTAACTCCTAACTCAATATATTTTTATGTCTTGTATTTTATCATGGATATATATCAATGTCAAATTATTTTTGATATTTTACATAAATCTATCCTATAATATATCCTTACTTATTTGTTAAAATAATAAAATAGTGAAAAAGAAATATTACTTTCTAATTCACTATTTTAGATATTAGTTACTCTCCGACTTACGATACTTCGAGATAATTTTTTTTACCTCTCTATGAGGACAGTATAAAATCAGTTCTATTGCTTTATCAACATCCACCCTTTCGTCTGATAATAACAAATTTACAACTTCTGCATGACCATATTTTGCTGCTTCCCTTATTGCATCATTATAGTCTGCTGATGGATTTACTCTTTTATCTTGCAATAATAATTTTACAACTTCCGCATGGCCAAATCTTGAAGAACATCTTATCGCAGAATTATCCTCTGCAGATGGATCTACCCTACCATCTTCTAACAACAATTTTACAACTTCCGTATAGCCAAATCTTGAAGAACATATTATCGCAGAATTATAAACTGCAGATGGATCTACCCTTTTATCTGATAACAATAATTTTACAACTTCTGCATGGCCTTCTTTTGACGCTACTCTTATTGCATAATTATCTTCTGCTGAAGGGTCTACTCTTTTATCTTTCAATAATAATTTTACAATCTCTACATAACCCCAGTAAGATGCCTCTTTTATTGCATAATTATTATCTGCTGAGGGGTCTACCCTTTCATCTTTTAATAGCAAATTTACAACTTCTACATGACCGCGTGCTGATGCACACCTTATTGCATAATTATCCTCTGCTGAAGGATCTACTCTCTTATCAGTTAATAATAACTTTACAAGTTCTGTATGACCATTTTCTGAAGCCCACTTTATTGCACAATTATCCACTGAAGAAGGATCTACTCTGACATCTTTCAATAATAATTTTACAACTTCTGCAAGGCCATTTGCTGAAGCCCATCTTATTGCATAATTATCCTCTGCTGAGGGGTCTACTCTCTTATCCTGCAATAATAATTTTAGAATTTCTACATTACCTTTTTCTAACGCTTTTCCTATTACATATGCTGATGGGGCTACACTTTTATCTTGCAATAATAATTTTACAACTTCTGTTTTGTCTTTTTGTATAGCTTTCATCATTGTATAATCGCTACATCCTCCTCTTAAAAGAAGTAGTTTAAATAGAATTTTTGATATAAACTTATTGTTGCCTTTCATAATTGTAAATCTCCTTTTTATTTATTGTTTATACAATTTATGTCTTTTATATTCGTTAATTAACTCCTAACTCAATATATTTTTATGTCTTGTATTTTATCATGGATATATACTAATGTCAATTATTAAATCAGAAAAAATACAAGATTATTGAATATGTTATGTATCTTTATATTCAAAATCTTGTACCTTTTTATTTTAATAATTTATTAATTTCCTTTTTAAATTCATTTATATCCTTAAACTGTCTATATACTGATGCAAATCTAACGTATGCAATTTCATCTAAAGCTTTAAGTTTTTCGATAACCATGTCCCCAATTTTTGTTGAATCTATTTCTTTTATCATCATATTGTTAAGTTCAGCTTCAATTTCATCTGCAGCTTTCTCAATTGTTTGTGTTGAGACTGGTCTTTTTTCACATGATCTAAGCATACCACTGATAATTTTTGCTCTATCAAACTGTTGTCTTACACCATTTTTCTTTATAACCATAATAGGCGTATACTCAATTCTTTCATAAGTTGTAAATCTATTTTTACATTCTAGGCATTCACGCCTTCTTCTTATTGAGTTTGACTCTTCAACCATTCTTGAGTCTACTACCTTACTTTCCTCACAACCACATTTTAGACAATGCATAAAGTTTCTTCCTTTCTAAAATTCATGGAGTATTATTCTATTTTCCTTTAAGCTACTTTTTACATCTATTGCCCTTTGATTAGTACTCCCTCTAAATTTTGCACTACTACTTTTTAAGTCTTTCATAAATTTTCCATCAATTAAAACGTCAGTTAATTTCAATAATTCTAGATATCCGTTATCATCATTTGCATTACTAATTAAATACTCATATTTAAAACCTGTATATGTCATCACGCTATATCTTTTAAGATCAATAAGTGACAATAACTTTGCTAACTTTTTAGCTTGCATAAATGGTTCTCCACCACTTAATGTAATTCCTTTTAAAAGTGGATTTTTTGTTATATCTTCTGCAAGAGTTGTAATACTTTCTAATTTTCCACCATTCATATCATGTGTTTCTGGATTATGGCATCCTTCACAATGATGAGGACAACCCTGGGTAAAGATTACATATCTAAACCCCGGGCCGTCAACTGTAGATTCTTTTATAACTCCAGCAATTCTTATCTTATCATCATCTACTACGCTCATGTTTACTTACTCCTAACAACAAACACTATGTTTTACTCTATCGTGTTCTTCTGCTCTTTTTGCATTGTTAAATCTTTCAACTGTTCCAACTAGATATCCTGTTATTCTTCTTATCCTTTCAAAAGGAACACTTTCGAAAGTATAATCCATATCTACGTAATCCCCATCAATTTTTAAATTTAATGTATCAATTTTTTTTGTAGGAAATTTTTCATTTAAATAATCCACATAAGAATCAATTTCCTTTTGTTCCATTTTTCCACCAATAACATTTATTTTCATATCAATTACCTCTCCTTCTATCTAACTAAAACATTTTTATTAAAAACTTTCTAAAGATGCACACTCACCATGAGTCACAAATCTTTTTAATCTTTCAGAACATTTAATATCACTTTCATGTTCTTTTCTTCCACAATGTGGACATTCATCTTTTATAATTCCTGTATATCCACAAATTGGATCTCTATCTACTGGATGGTTTATAGCTCCATAACCAATTCCATTTTCTTTCATACATCTTACAACCGCCTCAAAAGCTTCTAAATTTTGTGTAGGATCACCGTCAAGTTCAATGTAGCTTATATGTCCACCATTTGTTAAATTATGATATGGTGCTTCAATCTCTATTTTCTTAAATGCAGGTATTTTGTAATATACAGGCACATGGAAAGAGTTTGTATAATAATCTCTATCTGTAACGCCTTCTATTACTCCATATTTTTCTCTATCCATTCTTACAAATCTACCAGATAAACCTTCTGCAGGTGTTGCAATAAGTGAGAAATTAAGTCCTCTTTTCTCAGATTCTTTGTCCATTCTTTCTCTCATATGAGATACAATAGAAAGACCTAGTTCTTGTGCTTCTGCAGATTCACCATGATGCTTTCCAATTAAAGCTTTTAATGTTTCTGCAAGTCCAATAAATCCTGCTGTAAGTGTACCATGTTTTAATACTTCTCTTACTTCATCTTCTGGATTTAATTTTTCAGAATCAAGCCATACACCTTGTTGCATTAAGAATGGGTAATTCTTTGCTCTTTTTTTAGATTGAATTTCAAGTCTATCTAGTAATTGTTCAACAACTAAATCAAGTTTTTCATCTAACATATCAAAGAATTTATCAACATCTCCATTAGCTTTTATTGCAAGTCTTGGAAGATTTATTGATGTAAAGCTTAAATTTCCTCTACCACATGTAATCTCACGAGTTTTGTCATAAACATTTGCCATAACTCTAGTTCTACATCCCATATATGATACTTCAGAATTATAATCTCCTTTTTTATAATATTGAAGATTAAATGGAGCGTCCATAAATGAAAAGTTAGGAAATAATCTTTTTGCAGAAACTTTACAAGCAAGTTTAAACAAATCATAGTTTGGATCTCCTTCGTTATAATTTATTCCCTCTTTAACTTTTAAAATTTGAACTGGGAATATTGGAGTCTCACCACGACCAAGTCCTGCATCAGTTGCTAAAAGTACATTTTTAATAGCAAGTCTTCCTTCAGGTGTAGTATCAAGTCCATAATTAATTGAAGAAAATGGAACCTGAGCTCCAGCACGAGAATGCATTGTATTTAAATTATGTATAAATCCTTCCATTGCTTGGTATGTTTCTCTATCTATTTCAATATCTGCATATTTTTTTGCAAAGTTTTGGATTTTTTTAGCTCTTGTATCTCCAAATCTTCTTCTTAATTCTACTCTTTCATATTCCATATATCCACTTGTATTTTCAAGAGTAGGAACAACACCTTTTTCATTTTTTATCTTTTCCATTATTTCTTTTGCTATTTCTTCAGAGCTTTCTAGACTAGAAAGAAGTTCAATAGTTCTTTTTAAAGATGGAATAATTTTATTTTCACTCTTTATTTTTAATATTATATCATTTGCAACTTCTTTTGAGTATTTTACATCTTTTAACATATTTAAAGCAGATTCAAGAGCTGGAACTAAATCTTCTTCTTCATTTATTTTAGCTATTACCATATTTTTAACTTCATCTGCATTTTCAACATCTGTTAAAAGTTCAATTGCTTTTTGTAAGTTCTTAGCATATAACTTTTGGTATGATTTTCTAATTCCTTGTGCCATAGCATATTCAAAGTTTGGTATACTTTGACCACCATGTTGATCATTTTGATTTGACTGAATTGCGATTGCTGCAAGTGCTGCATAACTTCCAATACTTTGTGGTTCTCTTAAATGACCTTCACCTGTACTAAATCCATCATGAAATAGTTTTATTAAATCTATTTGACAACATGTTGTAGTAAGTGTTAAGAAATCTAAATCATGTATGTGAATATCACCATTTATATGAGCTTGTGCATGATCTTTTTTTAGCACAAACATTTGATAGAATTTTTTTGCGCCTTCTGAACCATATTTTAACATTGTTCCCATTGCTGTATCAGCATTTATATTTGCATTTTCTCTTTTTACATCACTATCTTTAGCATCTTGAAATGTTAACTGTTCATATGTTTTCATAATATCAGAATTCATTTCTCTTTGTTTTGTTCTTTCAGATCTATACAAAATGTATGCTTTAGCAGTTGCTGCATGACCTTCTTCTATTAAAACATGTTCTACAGCATCTTGAATTTTTTCAACTGTAGGGCATTCCTCATTTTGTGTTTTTTCAACATACTTACATACCTTAGTTGCAAGTTCCTCTGCTTCTTCGTAATCTTTTCCACCAACAGCTACTGCTGCTTTGTAAATAGCCTTAGCTATTTTTTCGACATTAAAAGGAACTTTTCTTCCATCTCTTTTAATAATCATTGTAATCATATATACACCATCCCTTGTATCTTTTATCAGCAACATATACAATATATTGTGATTTTCTGACTATGATTATAGCACTAAGAAAAATGTCTGTCAACGATTTTTTGAAAATAAAAATAAAAAATTTAAGCCATTTTTTTCCAATTTTTATGGCATTTTTTTACAAATATTTATATACTTAAACAAGAGATATTTTTATTCTACATAACGATTTTACATTAATGAAATATTAAAGAAAAAAATATACATTATATTGTATACATAATTTTTATAAATACAATATAATGTATTAATTTAATAAAATATATATAATTTCATACGCAATAAATAACAAAAAGCACAAAGAATGTATTACTACATCAAATATAACTATTCCTTTTATTTTATTTGAAGTCCTTAGATAAATAAACAAAAAAATTCTAAATATAATTTCAAAAATAACAAACATAATCATATATCCAAACGGACAGTTATAATACGATAAATTAAAAAGGTTATCTTTAATACCTGATATAAACCTTGTACCACCACATAACGGACATGGCCTTCCTGTTACATTTTGATATACACATGTTGTAAGTATTGGTGAGATACAATACATAATCCTAGCAAATAAAGGAAAAAAAACTATATATATTGAAAGACAAAGCATAGTCACACTCAAAAATATATAGTTTTTCTTTTTAAAATTAAAATGTATCATTTGATGTTATACCATTTTGTTCATTATCAATTTCTTGTTGTATCTCGTCATTGAAATTTTTAAACTCCCTTTGTAAATCATCTGAATTTAAAGCCATTCCAAAAACAAAGAACCAAAATACCATTATAACAATTGCAATTGAAGATAAAATCACACCAGCAATAGATGTTCCCTTATTTTGATTTTGTTTGCTTTTTATTACTAAATCAATAATTCCTAATATAAGCCCAACAAGTGCAGGTAAAAAAGCTATTATTCCACAAAACGGAACAAATGCAATTATTATAGATACAATTCCAAGTACTAATGCGGCAATTCCCATAAAAATTCCTCCTTAAACTATTATATACTAAATTATATTTGCAATCAAAAAAATAATTATACGTTCTGTGTTAAAACTGGTATAATTTGTTTTTTACGTGATACTATTCCTGGTAAAAAAGCTGTATTTTCTTCAAGTGTTACATTATATGACTTTTCAACAAGTTTAGCATCTTTACCTAAAGCAATTACTTGAGAATTACTATTTATTATATCAGTAATTGCAAGGAAAAATAAATCTAATCCTTTTTCTTCTATTTTTTTATTTATTGATATCTCAAGTTCTTCTTTTCTTTTTAACATATCAGGAATACTTGCTGTATTTACTTGTGCAATAATTGTTTTATAGTTTCCAATTGTAACTTCTTTTGCATCAAGACCTATTAGTTCGTCAGCGCTAAGGTCTGATACGTCAGTCCCTGCTTTTAACATATCAAGTCCATATTCTTGAATATTAATATTTGCAATTTTATTTAACTCTTCAGCCACTTTTATATCCTCTTTTGTACATGTTGGTGATTTAAATAAAAGTGTATCAGAAATTATTGCAGAAAGCATAAGAATTGCAATATTTTTTTCTATTTCTACGTTATTTTCCTTATACATTTTGTATAGTACTGTCGCAGTACATCCAACTGGTTCAGCTCTATAATATAATGGTTCAGCTGTTTTTAATCCACATATTCTATGATGGTCAACAACTTTTTTTATTTTTGCATTTTCAATTCCATCTACACTTTGTGCAAATTCATTATGATCAACAAGTATAACGGCTTGTCCCTCTTCTACTTTTTGTATAAATTCTGGTTCATCTATTTTTAAATAATCAAATACATACTTTGTTTCTTTATTTAATTTTCCAAGAACACATGCTTTTGCATCTATTCCTAATTTATTTTCTAAATTTGCCATTACAACTGCAGATGTCACTGTATCTGTATCAGGACTTTTATGTCCAAAAACTAAAACTTTATTCATTTAACTTCCCCCTTATATTTACTATTTAGTTAAACTAAATAGTATTAAACTTACAAATAAAAATAAATTAAATACTATAGATATTATAGAAATTATTATTGCAAATATATATTTGTCTCTCTTTGCCTTATATTTCTTTTTATTACTAAGACTAAGTAATAAAGCTATAAGGGATATTATAAACCCACCAAAGGAAATAGCTATCAAAATACTATTTTCAAGAGATTTCTTAATATTGCAAAACACAACTACAAACCCTAAAAAAAGCGAAAAAATTGCTATATTACTTTCTTTTACCATTTACTTTTTCTCCTTACGTTTACCAAATTTTTTCTTCTTGCCTTGTTAATATCCTATTTATATTTGCTCTATGTTTAAACATTATTATTGAACATGCAATTATAACAGGAATAACACACTCTTTTACAGAAAAAATTGTTATTACAACATATACAATTGTTCCAATTAATGTACCCATTGCAACAGTTCTTGTAATTAGTATAACAATTACTCCAACTATCATACATATAAGTGCGGTTTTTGCATCTAATATAAAAGCTGTTGTCATTCCAACAATAACACCCTTACCACCTCTAAATTTATAATATATTGGATAACAGTGTCCTATTACAGCAGCAAGTATAAATACAGATTTTAACATAACTGAAATATCTTGTTTAAATATTTTCCCTATAACATATACAATAGCAAGAGATATAAACACTTTCAAAATATCACATATTATTACTACTGTTCCAAGAGGTTTTCCAAGAACTCTCATAGCATTTGCAGTTCCTGCATTTCCACTACCAAGTTTTCTAATATCTTCTCCTGTTTTTAATTTACAGATTTCAATTGCAGGATTAACACTACAAATTAAATATGTAATAATGAAAGCTACTACCATATATACAGTCATAAAGTATCCCCCCAATGTTACCTCATAGTTTTATTTTTTACCTTTTTCTCTTATTATCATATGTATTGGTGTTCCTTTAAATTCAAAGTATTTTCTTATTTGATTTTCTAAGTATCTAACATAAGAAAAATGCATTAAAGGCTTTGAATTTACAAATATAACAAAAGTAGGTGGCCTTATTGATACTTGAGTTGCATAGTACACTTTAAGTCTTCTACCTTTATCAGAAGGTGGTTGAGTAATTGCAATAGCTTCAGCAATTACATCATTTAAAAGACCTGTAGGTACTCTTAAGCTATTATTTTTATCTACTTCATTTATCATTTCAAATATATTATTTACTCTTTTTCCAGTAAGAACTGACATAAAGATTATAGGCGCATACTTAAGATATGCAAGTTTTGAATATACTTGTTTTTTGTAACTATCAAAAGTATAATTATCTTTTTCAATAAGATCCCATTTATTTATGACAATAATTACACCTTTACCAGCTTCATGAGCAAGTCCTGCTATTTTTTCATCTTGTTCAGTTACTCCCTCTTTTGCATCTATTAATATCATACATACATTCGCTCTATCTATTGCATTTTTTGCTTTTACAACTGAGTACTCTTCTATATCTTCATATATTTTATTCTTTCTTCTAATTCCTGCAGTATCTATAAAAGTATACTTACCATATTTATTATTAAGTTCAGTATCTATTGCATCTCTTGTTGTACCAGCTATATTTGATACAATTAATCTTTCTTCTCCAAGAATTTTGTTTATTAAAGATGATTTACCAACATTAGGTTTTCCTATAATTGCAACCTTTATTCTATCATCTTCTTCGCTATCTTCAGAAATATCTCCTAAATTATCATATATTTCATCCAACATTTCGCCAATTCCAAGTTTCTTTCCTGCAGAAATTCCAAGAGGATCACCTAAACCTAAATCATAAAATTCATATATGTCGGCTGGTACTTCTCCTACCCTATCACATTTATTACAAACAAGTATAACAGGCTTTTTAGTATGTCTTAACATAAGTGCTATTTCCTTATCAGAAGGTGTAACTCCTGCTTTTACATCCGTAATAAATACAATAACATCAGCTATATCCATAGCAAGTTCAGCTTGTCTTCTCATTTGTTTTAATATTATATCTTCAGATTCTGGTTCAATTCCCCCAGTATCAATTATTCTAAATCTTGTATTTCTCCACTCGCAGTCAGCATATATTCTATCTCTTGTAACTCCTGGTGTATCTTTTATAATAGCTATTTTTTCACCTGCAAGTACATTAAAAAGAGTAGATTTACCAACATTTGGGCGACCAACTATCGCAACTGTTTTCTTAGCCATAAGCCCTCCTTTTTTCATCAATATATATATTTTAACATTTTTATGTCAAAATGTCAAAAAATTATAATTTCTTTTTTCTATAATTAGAATAAAAATTAAGTATTAAAGCTATAACAATAAATATAGCACTGACTATTCTAAAAAAAGTAACGTTATCATTATACAGGCATGAAGCTATGCCAAACACAATTGCCAGTAAAGCTAGAACTATAACAATTATTTCTAATATCTTTTGTTTTAACATTATATCACCTACACTAATTTTACTACTAAATTTTAAATAAAGCAATAAAAATAACCCCACTTAGCAAAATGTTAAATGAGATTATTTTAAATATTACTTTTCAATACAAATATATTTAAAGTGTTATTACACCATCTGTGCATGTTATTGTTTTTAAAGTTGAGTCACACCAATCAACTTTGCCACTTGCCATACTTTTGTTTATGTTATTCCATTGTTCTTTTGTTCCCTTATACGTTATATTAGTTAAACTACTGCAATTTTTAAAAGCATTTTGTCCTATACTAGTTACACTTTCTGGTATTGTTACACTTGTTAAACTGCTACAATTATAAAATGCGTCACTACGAATACTTGTTACTGCTTCTGGAATTGTTATATTTACTAAACTGCTACAGCCCCAAAAAGCATTATCTATGCTTATTACACTATCTGGAAGTGATATATTGATTAGGCTTTTGCAACCATTAAAGCAAGCCTGCTTAATATACATTAATCCATTTGGTAATATAATACTCTTTAAATTAGTACAGTTAAGAAATGTTCCTCCTCCAGCTGAGCCATCTCCTAGATCAATAATTCCATTCTTTACAATTGCTTTCTGCAAAGTATCTTTTCTATCAGACATTGGAGAACTTATAGTCCACGGTGCAAATTCCTGTATAATTCCATCACTTTCTTCACCATTTTTTGTAATGACTACTTCTGTATAGTCATTATTAAATTTTGCAACAACATATTCTGGTTTAGTCTTACCTATTGCATATAAATATTCACTACTTTCAATCTCTTCAGATGTATAATTTGTTTCTTCTGATTCAGCACTATTTAAATTTAGATCTTCAATCCATAATTTTTCATTTTCAGTAACCTTATCAGTAGCTACTAAATTATCATCTACTATAGCAAATTTATTTACATACTTATTTTTAAAACTTGGAATATAATCCTTTACAGCTTCTCCAGTTGCATTTATCTTTGTATCTCTTTGACCCTGTTTATCTGTATATTCTTTGGCAACAGTAAGTGCTAAATCATCTTGGAATGATTTCACATCTTCTTTAAAAGTTGCTTCTTTTGCACTCTCTACCGGATTATTTTTATTTATTGTAAGTATTACCACTGCTGCTAGTATTATTACAACTATAATTGTTATTATTAACACTATCAGCGATATACCTTTTTTCCCTTTCATATATTCTATCCTCTTTCCTTTGTATTTTAGTATACATTATTAACTATAACGTAATGACACCATCTGTGCATGTTATTGTTTTAACAGCACTATTGTAATTCCAATTTGAATCTTTACCTACTTTACTCCATTGTTCCTTTGTACCATTGTATGTTACATTAGTTAAACTTCTACAACGCCAAAAAGCTTCATTTTTTCCTATACTTGTTACACTATCTGGTATTGTTATACTTGTTAAGCTGAAACAATCACCAAAAGCACCTTCTCCTATACTCGTTACACCATCTGGTATTGTTATACTTGTTAAACTGCTACAATCACAAAAAGCACGCTCTCCTATATTAGTTACTCCCTTTGACATTGTTATACTTGTTAAACCACTACAATCCCAAAAAGCTTCTTTTCCTATACTTGCTACACTACCTGGTATTGTTATACTTGTTAAACTGCTACAACGATAAAAAGCACTATCTCCTATACTTGTTACACTATTAGGTATGTTTATTTTCTCTACATTATTAAATTCATAAAAAGCATAACTTCCAATTTCAGTAACAGTATCTGGAATTTCAATTGTTATCATTTGTTTTATCAAGTTTCTATAATCTTCAGTTAAAGAAGAATTATAAAAGTCGGACCTAATTACCTTACACTTTGATGGTATTCTTATTTTCGTGACTCTGGATAACTTTTCTTCATTAAGTCCAATTATAGTTGTTCCATCGTTATCCCATAAAAAGTAATCTTCGGGAGTGGCATCGTTATCCCATTCTACTGGATCAAAAGGAATATTACTTGATACAGAAATGTTCAAATCTTCTAACCATTTCTTTTCGTTTTTGGTTACTTCCTTTGGAAAATATACTATTTTGTCATCTTCTATTCCTAATTTCTTATCATATTTTTCTTTATAGCTTGAAATATAAGTTTGCATTTCTTTATACGTGGCTGGAATATTTGTAGTGTTAATCTTACTATCTCTCATTCCTTGCAATTTTGTATATTCGTTTGATATATACATATTAAGTTCATCCTGAAAACTTCTTACATCTTCTTTAAAAGTTGCTTCTTTTGCACTCTCTACCGGATTATTTTTGTTTATTGTAATTATTACCGCTGCTGCTAGTATTATTACAACTATAATTGTTATTATTAATACTATAAGCGATATACCTTTTTTACTTTTCATATATTCCACCATCTTTCCTTTGTATTTTAATATACATTATTATCTATACCGTAATTACTCCATCTGTACATGTTATTGTTTTTATTGCACTACCATAATCCCAATCCCATGAATCTTTGTTTATACTATTCCATTGCTCCTTTGTTCCATTATATGTTATATTGGTTAAATTACCACATTTCTGAAAAGCAAAATCTCCTATACTTGTTACACTATTTGGTATTGTTATACCTTTTAAACTTCTACAATAATTAAAAGCATGATTTCCTATACTTGTTACACCGTTTGGTATTGTTATGCTTGTTAAACTATCACACCATTCAAAGGCATGTTCACCTATGTTTGTTACACTATTAGGTATATTTATATTTAATTTCTTTACTTTTCCAAAATTATGAAAAGCATAACTTCCGATTTCTATAACGGTATCTGGAATTTCTACTTTTTCTATTCCAGCTATAAAATCTCTATAACTTTCAGTTCCACCCCTTGCATAATCAGATCTAATTACCTTACACTTTGATGGTATTCTTATCTTCGTGACTCCGGATAACTTTTCTTCATTAAGTCCAATTATAGTTGTTCCATCGTTATCCCATAAA
>OGXT01000052.1_pt1 | contig 136606 bp, 121 predicted proteins | sample 1576361 | NCBI WGS metagenome assembly OGXT01 (sample SAMEA3541514, study PRJEB24748) | human gut metagenome | biome: human gut; feature: human-associated habitat; material: faeces | place: China | collected 2012 | reverse complement strand
GAACGCTAGCCTGTCACGCTAGAGGTCGACGGTTCGAGCCCGTTCCGGGTCGCCAAAAAAGAGCACGCTTCGGCGTGCTCTTTTTGCGCCTATACCAGATGTATAATAAATTCGTAAAGCGCCGGAACCCTCCTGTAAAGGAAGCGTGTCCGGCGCTTTGCTTATAAACGGATCGGTTGAGCGATGCGGATCACGTTGCGTTCGACCGAAATGTCGGTGCCCATGTATTGGTGGATGATACCGATCACCCGCAACGGCCCGTCCGGGATAAGCTGCTGCTCACGGATGGCTTTTCCCAGTGCCAGATACGCCTCGTGCCGCGGCTCCGGCTGCCCATGATACCAGGTGATGCTGATGGCATCGCACGCCGGCACAATCGTCACATGCGGGTCGTCGACCGCTGCTGCCAAGGGGATGCAGGTTTGACAGCTGAACGGACGGGAAGGCTGCTGCGCTTGCAAAAGCTCCGGCGCATCGACCAGCGTGAAAAAATCATTCGAGCAGTCGATGGATAGCCCATAATCGATTGCTTCCTTAAAAGCCATTTGGGTGGTGTTGTTGATGCGGTGATAGTCCGACCACGATTGTTCGATGGGGTAGTCGATGTGATCCATCGAAACGCTTTTGGCGTAGCAAACCGCTTCGGGCAAACGCAGCCTCTCAATTTTCATATGATTGCTCAAATCCACCCGCAGCTGCATCCGTTCTACCATCTGATTCAACTGCTGCTGCCGCCGCTGTAAAACCGCAAGGCAACTGTTAAAATCGCCGGGCACTTTGAAATATTCGTGAATCTCTTTGCGGGTAAACCCCATTTTTTGCAAAGACAGAATCTGCAGCACATGCATCACGCTGGAGCAATCGTAATAACGGTATTCCGCTGTTCCTTCGCGTTTGACAGGGGAAAGCAAACCGTCCGCTTCCAAGCGCAGAACGGTGGCACGGCTGACCGAACAGGCGTGTGCCAACTGGTTGGCTGTATACAAATGGCTTTTTTCCATTGCCCCGTATCCTTTCATCGAAAAGTTGTTCTTTTATGAACAGGTTGTCTATAGTATACGCCTTTTTTTCGCCCCATGTCAATAACCTTGCACGAAACGGAGTATATAGTGCTGATATAGTGGATAAGAAATGGTTGCTATATACAAAGAAATTTCTAAAAAGCTATTGACTTGTCCACTTGTGGACAGGTTACAATACAACTAGAGAGAAGCCGAAGCTGCGATTCTTTGTGGAGAAAAATCAAAGGAGGATGGAGTTGTGCACAAAAAAAGACGGGCGTTAAAGTATGCGAAGCGGTTTTTGTCTGTTCTAACCGCTGCAGCCATGCTGGTGACCATGGGATTTTCGGCACTGCCTGTGGGGGCAGAGGACACTTCAAGCAAAGATGGGGAAGGGTATATGTACGACATTGTGATTTATGGTGGGAATGCCTCCGGTATTGTCGCGGCCATTCAGGCAGCCAAAATGGGGAAAACGGTTGCGGTGATTGAGCCGAATCCGTATCGTATCGGCGGATTGACTACCGGTGGCTTGAGCGACACCGATATTGGCCACGCCGGTGTGATCGGGGGCTTGTCCTACGAATTTTACCAGCGGGTCGGCAAAAAGTATAACAAAGGCGTCGATTTTACTTTTGAACCAAAAGTGGCACTGGAAGTGCTGAACGAATGGGTAGAGGAATATGCTGACAAGATCACCGTCTTTACGAACGAGCGGTTGGATCTGTCCAACGGTGTGGAGAAACAAGAAACCGCCATTCGGTCGATCACGACCGAATCGGGGAAAAAATTCACCGCCAAAATGTTCCTTGATTGTTCTTATGAGGGCGATCTGATGGCGAAATCCGATGTCAGCTATGTGATCGGTCGTGAATCCAACGATACATACGGTGAAACGCTGAACGGCATCACCTCGGCGGATAACCAACACAACGGTGTTCCTACCGGTATCAGTCCCTATGTTATCAAGGACGACCCGTCCAGCGGGCTGCTCCCAGGGATCAGCGAGGATTTTGGCGGCGAAACCGGCGATGGGGACGATAAAATCCAAGCGTACAACTTCCGCTGGACACTGACCAACCGCGCAGAAAATCAGGTGGAAAGCTGTGAACCTGCCAATTATGACGAATCGCGCTATGAATTGTTGTTCCGCGCGTTTGAAGCCAACCCCAACTGGACCTTGGACAAGATCTTCAAGACCACGCGGTGGCTGAAAAACGGCAAGGTCGATGCAAACAACAACTCCGGCATTTCCACCGACCTGATCGGCGGCAACTACCATTATCCCGAGGGCGATTATCAAACGCGCGAAAAGATCATTAAAGCGCATGAAGATTATCAGCGCGGACTGTTGTGGGCGTTGCAAACCAGCGACCGTGTGCCGGAAAGCATTCGCAACGAAGCGAAAAAATGGGGGCTGGCGGCTGACGAATTTACCGAAAACGATCATTGGCCGACCCAGCTGTATGTGCGTGAGGCACGCCGTATGGTCAGCAATTTTGTGGTAACCCAGCATGTTTGCAAAGCCGGCTCCAAAATTGTGGTAAGCGACTCGATCGGTATGGGAAGCTACAATATGGATTCGCACCATATTCAGTATGTGGTGAAAAACGGGGAAGTGCGGCCGGAAGGCGATTTCTTCGCGCCGACCTCGCCTTACGCGATCAGCTACCGTGCAATTGTTCCGAAAGCAAACGAATGCACAAACCTGCTGGTGCCGGTTTGTCTGTCCGCTTCTCATGCAGCATATGGTTCGATCCGCATGGAGCCTGTATTTATGGTCTTGGGACAATCGGCAGCCACGGCCGCTTGCCTGGCAATCGACGAAGGGGTTATTGTGCAGAATGTGAACTATAACCGCTTGAAAGAGCGTCTACAGGCGGACGAGCAAGTGCTGTACACCGATAACGCCGGTACCAAGCCGGGAGATAGCGGTGTCACCGGTCAATATACAGATGTGACGGTTCATCCGATCGAGAATTTGGACTACACCGCGGGGCACAAAACCACCGGCACCGATAAACAGCCGCTGGAAACCGGTATTTTCTCGGTCAGCTACGCGACCGCACCTACCACGGACTATAACCGTGTGAAAAGTGCTGCGGTAGGCGATTTCATCCAGTTTGAAATTGATATTCCCGCTGCTGGTACCTATACCGTCAGTGCGGAAACCTATCTGCACCAATCCCGTGCCATGTATAAGCTGTATCTTCCCGATACCCAAACCTATCTGGGCGACGAGAAAGACCAGTATTGCGATTACAACACATCACAGGTGTACGATTCCGCGGATCGTGTTAAACTGGATACTTTTGGCGATATCACGGTGTCTGCTGCCGGAAAGATGAAGCTGCGGTTTGAGGTGTCAGGCAAAAATGCCGTCAGTACCGGTTACAGCATGGCGTTTTGCGATATCCAGCTGAAAAACACGACGGACGGTTCGGTGCTGGTGATTCCGGTAAAAGATCTGCCGACAACTACCGTGCCTGACTCAACCTATGAACCGGTGGACTCGGGGATGTTCAGCACATCGTATGCGATGGCGCCCTCCACCAAATACCAGCGTCTGGTCACCTCCGGTGTGGGCGATTATGTGGAGTATACCGTTGATTTGCCAAAAGCCGGCACCTACGCGTTGGGCGCGCAAACCTATTCTCAGAAAACCCGTGGTACCTATCGTGTATATCTGCCGGATTTCAATCAGTATCTGGGCGATACCTATGATCAGTACGGAACGCTGGACGCAGATTCTGCCCAGCGGGTGGTTACCAATATGTTTGGCGAGATCACCGTGACCGAGCCCAGATCCATTCGGGTGCGGTTTGAGGTAGCTGGCAAGAATTCTGCCAGCACCGGATACAGTCTGGCGTTTTGCAACCTGTTGGTGGCGGATGCATCGCAAGGCTCTGTTGTTACCTCTGTGACAGTGGACAGCAACGGCGGCAGTCTGGTGGCAGATGTCGCCGTGGATACGGCTACCGGCAAAGTGTCACAGCCGGATGTGCCGGAGCGGGCAGGATACACGCTGGCCGGCTGGTATACCGATATGGATTTGACCAATGCGTTTGATTTTGAAAACAGTACGGCGGATGGAAAAACAGTACTGTATGCCAAATGGGAGGCAGACATTCCCGATACACGCACCGTTTCCTTTAAAACCAACTATGGCGAGGGCGGCAGCAGTACCAGTAGCCAGCATATTCTATCGGGTGAAAAAGTGTCTTTGCCGCGCGATCCCTATTGGGAGGGGCACACCTTTGCAGGATGGTATACCGATACGGCGTACAACACCACATGGGATTTTGAAAAAAACACCGTCACGGCGGATACTGTGCTGTATGCCAAATGGATTTCCACTGCCGTTATGTACGGGGATACCAATTTGGACGGAGCAGTGACCGTTGAGGATGCGCTGATGACGCTGCAAGCTGCCGCCGATAAGGTGACGCTGACAACGGATCAGACCGCCGCCGCCAACGTGGATGGTGAAGGCGCGGTGACCGCGCAGGATGCACTGCTGATTTTGCAGCACACGACCAAGAAAATCGATGCCTTTCCGGTGGAATCCTAACCATATAACCAGCGAAAGCGGTTGTCGTTTGTCTTGCCATTGTGCGGAAAATGTGCTATATTCATCCTGCAAACAAAAAAGATGCCGCTTGGTTTGCGGGAGGTTTATACGATGAAAGAAGTGGTTTATTCCACCCTTTGTGATGATGCCAAATCCATTCGATTACAGGTGTTCGTCAACGAACAGGGGTTTGAACAGGAATTTGACGATATCGATCCGGTGGCTCGTCATCTGGTGATTTACGACGGTGATCGTCCGGTGGCAACCGGACGGCTGTTTGAAGAAAACGGTGCAGCCGTGATCGGTCGGGTGGCAGTGCTGCCCGACTATCGTCAGCATCATTTGGGTGCGGCTGTGGTGCGGCGACTGGAAAAAGAGGCCAAAGCAGCCGGATACACGCGTGTGGGTTTGTCGGCGCAATGTCGGGTGCGGGGATTTTACGAAAAGCAAGGCTACCACGCGATCGGAGATATCTATCTGGACGAGTTTTGCGAACATATTCATATGGAGAAAGCATTGTAAAAGCGTAAAAGGAACCACCTATGGTGGTTCCTTTTTTGATAGGCTTTTTGGCTATTGTGACATAAAAACAGACCAAAAATTCTCTGGTCCAAAAAGCCGAAACCATCGGAAGGCTGTTGAAATAATCCGGACGATATTGTATACTTTTATTAGTTGCGACCGGTCGTTGTGTTTTCAGGCGGGCTTTCGCAGCAATATATGTGAAAAGGATGGATTTGGCAATGAAGAGATGGATGCGCGTATTGGCGTCCACGGTGCTGGCGTGCAGTATGCTGGCGACCATGCTTCCTTTGGGAGCCATGGCTGCGGCAGACACGACTGTCAGCATCTCCGAGGCGGATGTCCTTGTGCATGGCCGTACCTACGAAAAGAACGATGCGCTCTGCTTGGATTGGAGCAATTCGGGTATTTCGTTCAACTTCCACGGTACCGGTGCCAAGGTGCAGCTGTCCGCGAACAGCATCAACCCGAACCCCGCGTATATGAATGTGTATGTTGACGGTGCGCTGGCACCGACCAGCTCGTTCCAGGTGGGTGCGGCGAAAAAAGAGTATGTGCTGGCGGAGGGCCTTTCGGCCGGTGACCACACCATTTCGCTGCGCAAACGCAACGAAGCGGTGTATGGCGGCAGCGCAACGGTAAGTGTGTATGGATTGACCATCACCGAGGGCGCGCTGACGGCGGCACCGAAAATGTCCGAGCGCCGCATCGAAGTGATCGGTGACTCGATCACCGCCGGCTTCGGCAACCTGGCGGCTGACACTACGGTGGGTTACAGCAGCCATGTGTCGGATGGTACCAGCACCTATGCCACCATGACGGCGCAGGCGTTGGGTGCGGAAATTGATGTTATCGCGCGCAGCGGTATCCGTTTTGTGCGTGCCGATATCAATAACTCCATGTATCCGGCGTATGACAAGGTGTCGGGACTGGAGAACAAATGCAACGATGCCTATGATTTTGCGAACAACAAAAAAGATGTGGTTATTATTAACCTCGGCACCAACGATAACGGCGCCACGCTGAATGGCGAGCGCGTTACCGATGACTATGTGCAGAGCGAAACCAAAGAGTTTCTGAAACTGGTTCGCGAGAAAAACCCGACCGCGAAAATCGTGTGGGCGTATGGTATCATGGGCTCCGGTCGTGCCGATGCGATCCAGAAAGCCATCAAAGAAATGAACGATGCCGGTGATCAGGATATCAGCTTCTATTCGCTGGCTTCCATCAACCCGACGCTGGAAGGCTACGGCAGCGGCAACCACCCGACGGTGACGACCGCTATCAACCGCAGCTTTGGTTTGGCAGCGTATATCTCCAGCTTGACCGGTTGGGATTATCACTATGATGTCGAGCTGGCGCAGGAGCTGCGCGTGGCGCAGGGCTATCTGGATGCGGATTATCTGAAGCCCTATACCGAGGCTTCGATCCAGGTACTGAAAGACAAAATTGCAGCGGCACAAGCGCTGACCAACCCGACCAACGAGCAGATCCAGACGGCTGTCAAGGATATCCAGACTGCCCATCAGAATCTGACCATTGCGATGAACAAAGTGGCGGAAGTGGCAGGCAGCGAGCCCAAATCGGGCACCACCCACTATATGGCGGTGAACTTCCAGTCGAATGCGGATATGAGCAGTGCGCTGGATAACAAATGGTACCTTACCTATGAGCTGAAAGCCGAAGCGGTAGGCGTTGAGCCGACTGATACCAAATGGTACAGCTATATCCGTAACGGTCGTGCGTATCTGACCAATGAAAAAGGTCAGGAAACCGAGATCGCGGCGGGGCTGTCCCTGGCTGGCTATGAGCCCGGTGAGGATGGCTATGCCAAAGTGACAGTCGCTGTGCCGGATAGCTTCCGCGAAAACAGCACGGCTGTTAAGAGCTTCCGTTTGTTCTACTACAATGACACCGAGCACGCTCCGGAATCGGATCGCGGCGGGGTGGAATGGCCGACGAACAACAGCCAGGTTCAAATCTCGGTGCGCAATGTCGAGATGTGGGCTACGGTAATGAGCTTTGTCAGCAAAGATCAGCTGGAAGCGGCTGTTGCGGCGGCGAAAACCGATTTGAGCGATTATGAAGACGGCGAAGCCAAAACGGCGTACGAAAAAGCGCTGGCGGATGCCAAAGCGGTACTGGCGAAAGACGATGCGACTCAGCGCGAAGTTAACGCGGCGCTGGAAGCGTTGGCAACGGCAGATGCGGCTTTGGTGTTGAAGAGTGAATTGATCGCTGTGATTATGGCGGATGAGCGTACCAGCAAAGAAGATCATTATCTGAGCATGGATCAGGCACTGTCTACGCCGATTGATCTGACCCCGTATAAAAACGAGGAACTGATGATCAGCTACGACATTCGCATCAACACGACCGAAAATCATCCGGCACCGGATACGGTTGGCTGGATCAATGCGATTCGCAATGGTCGTATGCGGTTGTTCTCGGTCGATGCCAGTGAGGCGAACAACGAAAACGGTATCAATGTCGGCGGCGACGACAATGGCATGATCCATTGTGGCCGTAACGAACTGGCGAACATTCAGCCGAATCAGTGGCTGACCGTGACTCAGCCGGTGCCGGCGGCGATTATGGAAGCCGGTCGTATTACCAAATTCCATATGTACATCTACAACGATCTGAACTCGGTGGATCCGTCTTACAGCAATAGCTTGGGTGTGACCGCCAGCTTGAAGAACATCAAGATCACCAAAGCTTCTTCGGATACTCCCACGGTGGACAAAGCCGAACTGAAGACTCTGCTGGATGGCCAGAAGGCTCATGACGATCTGTTGAAGCTGTACACGGCTGATTCTGTGGCGGCGTATGAAGCGCTGTTCACGGCTGCCAAAGCGGTGTACGAGAATGCCAATGCGACTCAGGAGCAGGTTGATGCGCAGGTTGCTCTGCTGAAAACCGCGGATAGCAAACTGGTGGAAAATCCGCCCGCACCGGTGTTTATGTATGGCGATGTCGATGGCAACGGTAAAGTGGATTCCATGGATGCGCTGATGGTGTTGCAGGCGGCTGCGAATATGGTTCAGCTGAACGAAACGCAAACCAAGGCGGCGGATGTGGATGGCACTGCCGGTGTCAGCTCGATGGATGCGCTGGTGATCCTGCAATATGCGACTCACCTGTGGGATGCGCTTCCGCTGGCTCCGACCAAACCGGACGATCCGACTCCTCCTGCACCGACGCCGGATGCCGGCGAAGGTCTGGGCGAGGGTGACGGCGCCGACGATGTGTTGCACTAATCTATCCTGTTAAAAAGAGGGATGCCTTCGGGCATCCCTCTTTTGCGTCTGTTCAGAGGATTGTTACGAAATTGTAAGGAAAATGACGGCTTTCTTTTCTTGACGCACAATGGGGGATAGGAGTATACTGAAAGCCGTGGATAAACCCTTTGCAAAACGCATAAGCTGGATGGAAGAGAGGTGGGCATTATGGCATCGTCGGAAGAGAAGCAAACTCAATCGGAACCGCACCATTTGTCCCTGCATGAAACAACAGAGGAATGGCGTTCGCACAAAAATGCCAAGCGCGTCATTTATGCTCTGACAATCGTCGGATTGGTTATTATCGCAGCTTTTGCCATCTATGGTTTTGTGACAGGCATTTTTATGGATAAACAGGCACTTGAAAAGTTTATTGCCTCTACCGGTGCTGTGGCGCCACTGGTGTTTATTTTCATCCAGATCATTCAGGTGGTGTTTCCGCTGATTCCCGGCGGGGCCAGCTGTATGGTGGGAGTATGGCTGTTCGGTCCGTGGTGGGGCTTTTGGTGTAACTACATCGGCATTTGTGTGGGCAGTATTATCAACTTCTTTTTGGGACGATTTTACGGAAAGCCTTTTATCCAATCGGTCACCAAACCGCAGACCTATGACAAGTACATCGGTAAGATTGACAAAGGACGCCGGTTTGAGATTTTCTTTTTCGTGTCCATCCTGTTGCCCGGTTTTCCGGATGACCTTATCTGTATGCTGGCGGGATTGACCAAAATGACGGTTCGGCGTTATACCGCTCTGCTTTTGGTTGGCAAGCCGTTTTCCATTGCCCTATATAGCGTGGCATGGGCAGCAGCGGCGGACAAAGTGATGGCGTGGTTGATTAAATAAAAGGAGACGATACAATGGCAGCGGCAAAGACCAATGTGATGCGTATTTTGGAGCAAAAGAAGATCGCTTACACAGCGCATACTTACCCTCATAACGGGAACGAAGCGGTGGATGGCGCTTCCATTGCCAAACTGACCGGGCAAGACCCTGCACGTGTGTTCAAAACTCTGGTGACCAAAGGCCATAGCGGTGGTCACTTTGTCTTTGTACTGCCGGTAGAAGAAGAGCTGAATTTGAAAAAAGCCGCTGCCGCTGTAGGGGAGAAATCGGTGGGCATGATTCATGTGAAAGAGCTGCTGCCGTTGACCGGCTATATCCGCGGCGGCTGTTCACCGGTCGGGATGAAAAAGCCATTCCCGACGGTGTTGGCACTGCAAGCGGAGCAACAGCCGACCATTTTGGTCAGCGGCGGCAAAATCGGCACACAGGTCGAAGTGGCACCGCAGGATCTGATCAAAATCACCGGTGCTCACTACGCCGATATTCTTGCGTAATCGAATTGCTCCTCGCGCCTGGTTTTGTTGACAGCCGTTGCCGTTTCGTGCTATGATATCAAATATAAAGGTTGCCAGCAGGAGGGGAGAGTTTATGCCCTTTTTCGTGGACAGTTATGCATTGCATGATGTAGATGATACTATCGTCAAGTGGCTTGTCGGCACATTTGAACCCAATTCAACATTCCGGCCACATTCGCATTATCGATTGGAAATTTCCATGATTCTTTCCGGCGAGGGAGAATACTGGGTGAATGGCCAAACATACCCCATGAAAGTCGGGGACATTGTGTTGTTCAATAACGATGAGCTGCATTGTATGCGCAATTCCGGCAGCGAACCGCTGGTGAACGGTGCTTTGGAGTTTGATCCGCGCTTTATTTGGACAAATCCATCGTATTCGTTTTATCAGGATTTTCTATCTGTATTTTTTAACCGTAACGAAAGTTTTCAAAACAAATTGGATCGCAAAAACACAGCGTTCCCCGGTATACAGCAAAAATTTTTGCAGATTCAAGAGGAATTTTTGCATCCGCAGCCCCATGGGGAGGCGGTTGTCAAAGCACGTTTGCTGGGAATATTGGCCGATTTGCTGCGGTACTACGATTTGTCCAAACCGCTTAACTTAAAACACGAGCAGCACTACGCCGGTATGGATCAGGTGCTGATGTATATTGCTGAGCACTTTAATGAGGATATATCGTTGACGACACTCGCAGACATTTTGCATATCAACAAAACTTATTTCAGTCAGGTGTTCCGTGAAAGCAACGGCTTGCCGCCGAAGGAGGATATTGTAAAAGTGCGTATCGCGGCGGCGGCGCGGCAATTGAAATCCACTGACAGAGGGGTGCTGGAGATTGCCCAGTCTTGCGGTTTCAATAGCCTGTCTAATTTTTACAGCGCGTTTAAGCGCGTAACCGGTAAAACCCCCACGCAATACCGCGACAATCCGTTGGATTAGCATCCGCTATATATTGTTTGAATCATTAAGCTCTATCCGCTACGGATAGAGCTTTTTTGTGCGAAAAATCCGAATTATCCGAAAAAACAGGAATAACTTCTGTTAAAGCAGGAAGATTTCAAAAACGACACATGGTAAACTTAATAAGGAAAAGATGTGATTTTGTATATTTTATAGCTACATTGCAAAGGGGGCGGCCGTTTCACAACAGGTTACCATTATTAAAAAAGGAGAGGAATTCATCGTGAAAAAATGGAGAAAGCTTTTAAGCACCGCCTTGTGCGCGGCGATGGTCGTGTCCACGCTGCCTATGGCATGGTCTGCACAAGCGGACGACACAGCCACCGGGACAACATCGGTTCGTGTCGAAGCGGAAAATTACATCGCGAAATTGTCTACTTCCGATGCTAAGGTATCGGCTAATGCGGATGCGTCTGGCGAGAAAATTTTGGATAATACCAAAAACGGCCATGTCATTTGTTTGGGTGAGGTAGACACTACCGGGCTTCAAAGCGTTACCATGAAGCTGGCCAATCCGCGTGCTTCGGTTACGTTCGACTTTTATCTGGATGGTGTGGATGAAATTCGTAAGGTCGTATCTCTGACCACAGAAAAAACGTCGAGTAATTACGGCGATTGGGCGACTTTCCAGGAATATTCGGCGAATGTGTTGCCCTCCGCGTCGGCTACGGCGCTGGTTGGTTTGCACAGTGTGTATATGACGGTCACTGTCAATACCGCTGGCCAAACTAGCGGCGGTAACATCGACTATGTTGATTTTGCTTGCATCGCTCCGGAAGAAGTGAAAGAGCAAACCGTTACCAAAAGTTTTAATTCCGATATCGACCGTACGTTGTCGGTAGGAATTTCTAACAACCAGCTGCAAACAACGCCTACCAATAAAATTCCGTGTGTGGGTAGCACGACAGGCGGTCATGTCTTGGCTTATGCCAACATTGCGTTGGATAACTTGCGCACAATTTCTATTACACATGCGCACGATCCCGGCGCAGCGACTGTGGCGGTAAAAGTCTATCGTGGTGAAACGTTTGCAACCGCTTCGCTGATTGCTACATTTGATATGGACAAAACAAAGATCGGATCGGGTAACTGGTATGATGATTCCAACTATCGTTCGGATACATATGCGTTCCCGGACGATGCTGATCTTTCCGGAACAGATAATCTGTTCTTTGAACTGAATACCACTACAGCAAACCGTGGCGGTAACTATACCGAGTTCACTCTTCATTATGTGGTTGATGAAAAACTGATTAAAACCGATAAAACCATCAATTTTGTTGATGGCATTAACGAAGCGTTGTCATCCAAACCGTATAGTCTGAACAGCAAAGAAGCGGGTAATCATTTTGTTGAAAGCACGAATCCGGGAACGGTTTTGGCATACTCGGATGTTTCGCTGGATGGACTACAGTCGCTTGATTTCGATTATTCGAGCCAACCCGGCTTTAAGATGGATATTCTCTATGGCTTGGCAGCGGATACTGCGACGACGATTGCCACGGTGACGGTGGGCACAGGCGCGTGGACGCCGTTTGTCAATAGCGGCGTTGTTGATTTGAACCTTTCGACCGAACTGCCTGAAAATGGCACACTGTTCTTTAAGTTAACCAGCGGCCGCTGCAACTTCAAAAACTTTACATTGCATTATGCAGAAGATGTCAGTGGTGCATGGGAATATCAGGCAGAGTCTTATAGCTGGGGCGCTTCCAAGAATACGCCGAACTGGCTGAAAACAGCTACGACCAATTTGGTGGAAAGCCCGCAGAACGGCGATGTGTTCTATTTGGGCAAAGCCGATTTAAGCGATTTGTCCTTTATTACAGCGCGTGTGGCACTGCCCACTTCGCGTGGTGCGGAAGGAACATACACCTTCTACGCGGACATGGATGTGGATTACGCTAATCTGACCAGCACCGCTTCCGGCTATAATCGTGACCGGTATAAGTATACGGATGCTAACCAGCTGACCGGTGGTGTTCAAATCGGACAGATGACCGTAACGGGCGTTTCGCAGACCACCAATGACTGGAACACTTTTGCACATTTCTATACAAACGTTGATACATCCGTTCTGTCGGAAGGTGAACATCGCATTTATATGCAGGTAAACAATACCAAAGGCAACGATCTTGGCAACATTGATTTCCTGCGTTTTGGTGGTTTACAAAAGAACAGTATTGATAAGACGTTCTCCTTTACAGCCACTGTGGAATTTGCCGGTAAATACAACGAGCTGATCGATACTAAAACGGCTGCCAGCAGCAGCGAGCTGAAAGATTTGTTGACTAACACCAGTGCGCCGGCGTTGGGTGGCTATGTGTTCAAGAGCTGGAGCGAGCCTGCGGATCACGCCGATCTGCTATACAATGCCGCATTGGCCTCCGGTGCTGCTGTAAAACTGACTGCCACCTATGAGGCCTCCGGTGATGCGTCGTACCACCTGTCCGGTCTTTCTGATATGACGGCGTGGAACGGCGATAACAGCATTACCACCGAAACCGGTTTGTCGTTTGATACGCGTATTACGGTTGCAAAAGCTGCGGACAAAGGGGCGGTAGCCTATTGGGTGCTGGATGGTGCCAAAGTCGGCTTTGGTGCAGACAGTTATACATTCTACACCAGTGGCAACAACAACATCGCGGTGGTGTATGTCGGTGAAGCTGAGGAATCCGTGACGCCGTCTGTGGTGCTGCAGCAATCTTTGGCGCCGAACGCTGGTTCTGCATACAACTTCTCGGTGATTGCACAAACCTCTATTCCGAATGATGCATCCGTCAGTGAGTACGGCGTGATATATGCCGCCTCTAAAGAAGCGCTTGAAGCGGTTCGCAATGGTGAACAGGCCAATACGATTACCGTAACGTCCAGCAAAACCGGTAAAAATGTGCAGTATATGACACATTTGCTGCAAGTAAAAGCCGGAAAGACTCGTTTTGCCATGGCTTATGCTGTTGTAACAGTTGGCGGTGAACAACAGACCGTTTACAGCGCCCAATATGCAACGGTGACGACACCGAGCTCCGGTGCAGCGACGCCGACGATCAATGCTTTTTAAACACAACACACAAAGGAGATAAACTATGAAAAAAGCTTACGAAGCACCGGCTGTGGATGTTGAACGTTTTATGTATGAGGATGTCTTGACAAACAGCAGCGCTGATATTGGAACGGGCGACGGTAAACCCGACACCTTGGATGACGAACTGGGGATCTGACCGCTATTTTGGTGATCAGACCACGCAGGATATTCCTGCTTGGTCTGTTGATAGAACGAAAAGAGAGGGAAAGCCATGAAGAAATTTTGCAAAGTCCTTAGCTTGGCGCTGTGCGCCGCGCTAACGGCATCCTGTATTCCTGCTGCTTTGGCAGATACAGGCAGCACAACGGAGGTTGATTTGGAAAACATGAAACCGTCATTTTACGAAGTGAACGCCAACAAGTGGCTGTACTTTGGTTGGGAAAATTGCGATGTAAAAAGCATTTCCACCATCGGCGGTGCCTTGTTCACGGCTGGTTCTGGTGCTGTTCGCCGCTATCCCGATAGCGGTTCAGGACTGAGAACTCCCAACTATGCTGCTTTGAGCGATGACGAAAAGCAGCAGGTTATGAAAGACACCGGTCTGACCGAAAAACAATTGACGGATTATTCTGACAAGGGTGGATTCGACCAAAAGACTTCGGCCATTCGGTATACGGTGACCATCAACGGTACCGAGTACAAGCCGGACGAAACCTCGGCGGAGCGCCGTCAGAACACCAAATGGTATCAGGCGGATGGCTATATGAACAGCCCGACGTCCGAGTGGGCTGCCGGCAACACCGGCGTGGATGTGAAAATCCAGCATGTACCCGGAAACGTCAAACATACGGATGGCCGTGATGGGTGCGAGGTGTTCACACAGGTCACTTTGACTAACAGCTCGGCGATCGAGCAGACGGTGGTGCTGAATGTTGGCGCGCTGTCGGATTTTGAAGTGCCGATGGGTAGCTTGAAACCCGATTACGAAAGCAAGGATACCAGCAAATATTTCTATCCGCAGTGTGACGATAACTACTCGCTGTACAAAGTGGTTATCCCGGCAGGGGAGAACAAAAAGCTGGATTTCGCCGCCACTGTGTGGAACGCTATGACTCCCAAAGAGTTGAAAGCGATGGGTTCATTTGATGAGCAGTACGCCAGAACCAAAGCGTACTACGACGACAAATTGAAGGATATGTCGCTGCCGGTCAGCCTGCCCAACGAGGAAATGAAGAATTCCTACATCAACAGCATGATCGTGATGTGGGAAACGATTGTTAAGTCCAAATGGAACGAGGGCCTTGGATACAACAATGGCACAACTGACTACCAGATTCGCGGTTCGGCTGGTACGCGGGCCAAATCGGTCAAAAACCCCGCCGATACGATGCATGGTTACTACTGCTATTTCCCGCACGATGTGCCCAACATGGTGGAGCAGTTTGTGCGTGATGGACGGTTTGATCTGGCCATGAACATCATGAACAGCCCCAACTATCAGACGCTGTACATGAAAGAAAAACATGGCGGCAACTTGGATGCTGTTCCGAAATACATTATTCCGTATGCCGCGCTGTGGCAGGCAATGAATGATGAGCAGCGCGCTCAGTACTTCACCGATGATGTGAAGGCGAAGATTAAAGCGGTTTCGCGCGAGGTCATCTCCTATATCAGTGATGGTGAAGATGAAGGTAGAGATGGCAGCGGCAATAGTACCACACTGCCGGGTATCAAGGGGATTATTCAAAGATCCGAAAGCCTCGATAACCTGCCGTATGATAACCTGATTACCGATAACTTTACCGCTATGCACGGCTTGGCAGCGTATCGCTACCTGGCTGATGCGTGGGGTTGGAATACGGCTGATCCGGACAGCACCGATGCCAAAGACGGTGAGGTCGCTTGGACGACGGCTCAAATGGAGTCGCTGAATACCGCGCTGAACGGCGCCATGGACGCCTTTATGGAACGCCATGATATCGATTGGTATATGTGTGCGTTGAACGACGATTCCGGGTTCTGGAGACGCCATGAGAGCGGCAGCATCCTTTATGACGGTAACTTTATTTGCAGCTCGCTGATGATGAGTACTTTCCCGTGGGATGCGGTTCTGCGCGGCTACGATCTGGGAGGCACTTGGGCGGATTATTTTGAAAATTCCATGGATAACGCCGTGGAGCTGAAAAAGAAAATGAGCGCTAAGATCCCGGATGGCAGCTGGGGCGCCTGGTGGGGTCACGAATACGGCAGTGTGTACAATGTTGGCCAGAGTGTGCCGATGCTGTACAGCGACAAATATCGTACCGCTGTGGTGGAAAGCTACGAGTGGCTGTTGAAAAACCAGACCGCGCCGTTCCAGTGGGCGGAAAGCTTTGACCGTGGTTTGAGCGCCGATGACTGGACCGAAGCGGCGATCGACTACGAAACCTGGGGTCTCGGTTTCCTGCGTCAGGGTCTGTTGGAAGCGATTGCCTCGGTCAAAACCGATGGCACGGTGATTATCGGTCGCGGCGTTCCGAACGAGTGGATGGTGTCCGGTACCCCGATCGAATGGCAGAATATCTTTACCAACGATGGTCGTAAAATTGAGCATCTGAAGCTGTATGCACAGGATGCGAAAACCATCAAACTGGAGCTGACCGGTGACGATGCGATCAACGATATCGTGTTGGATCTGGCGGCGCTGAAAGACAATATTGCGGCAGTTTCCACCGGTACGTTTGATAATGAAAACGGTACGGTGACCGTGGATAAAGCGACCAAAGAGCTGACTGTGACGCTGAAACACAGCATCGAAATTGACAATGGTGTGAAAACCCCCACCAATGTCAAGGCCACTGCGAAAGATCGCGATATCAACGTGACTTGGGATGCCATGGACAATGCCCGCGGCTATGTGGTGCAGGTCACTCTGTCCGGCGAAAAGATTGCTGAAGAAACGGTTGTGGATCCGACCTATACCTTGAAAGATGCTGTTCCGGGCATGGATTACTCTTTTGAAGTGAAGGCTTTGGGTAGCGGCTTGGATGAGAGCAGTTATTCTGATTTTGTTAAGGCAAAAACCGAAGTGCCGACAGAAGCTCCCTCGGGCGACGGGTCTATTGTCCTCAATGATACCAAGGTCAACAAATCGACCATCAACGCCAATTTGACCGAGCTTGGCACGCTGGACTGGATCCAGACCGGCTTTGGTGAGCGTGGTGTGAAGGATGTCATTGAACGCAAGAATCAGGATAAAGCCTATTTGCAGCGTTTCTATACGCCGTATAACAATCGTGTGGGCGATATTTTGCTGAATACCGACATCGGCTATACCTACACTTGGACGGATGGTACAAGCCAGGCCGCCGGAACCAGTAAAACAGCGCTGAATTTGGGCGTGAACTTTGGCAATCCTGCCTCTTTGACCGAATCGGCCACTCTGTGGACGGTGACAGCTCCGGCTACAACCTTGAATGGCAACAAGCTGATTCTGGACTGGGGTGCTTGGCAAGCGAAAGGACATATCGACATTTCGCTGAGCGATAACAGCGCTGCAAAACAGACGATTGATTTTGACATCACCAATCCGGATGAGTTCCACCGTTATGAGATCGACTACAAGGTTCCCGAGGGAAGCAACGCAACGCTGGTGGTATCCTGCACGATTGAACAGAAGTATCACCAAGCCGGCAACACCATTATTGCGGCCGCGATGCTGCAGGGTGATCCGGTAGAACTGGATTCGCTGTCTGTGAAAGCTCCCACCAAAACCGAGTATTGGATCGGCGATGAAGAGCTGGATCTGACTGATTTGGAAGTGACGGCGAACTACACCTTTGGTGATAGCCGCAAGCTGCCTGCCTCGTCTTACACGGTGAGCGGTTTCGACACTTCCGCTGCTGGTGAAAAAGAGGTTACCGTTAGCTACACCGAAAATGGAGTGACCAAGACTGCAACCTTTAAGGTAACGGTGAAAGCAGCGCTGCTGACCAAAATCGAGTTTACGCCGCCTGCTAAAATCGTTTACAAGCTTGGTGAAGCGTTTGAGCACAGCGGTATGATGACCACCGCTTATTACGAAGGCCGTTCGCCCCGCAATGTGGAAGCCAGTGTTATCGGCTTTGATGCAAACAAGCTGGGCAAGCAGGATCTGACAGTCAGTTACACCGAAGGTGATGTCACCAAGACGGCTGTTTTGACGGTGTATGTGTATGAGCTGGGTGACATCGACAACGATACCCATGTGGATGCCACGGATGCATTGATGGCGCTGCAGTTGGCGGCGAACAAGATCACCGTGGATGCCGGTCAAATGAAAGCAGCGAATGTAGACGGCGAAGGCAATGTCACAGCCGCTGATGCGCTGATGATTTTGAAGAAAGCCACTGGCGCGATTAACGATTTCCCGCGCGGCACCGGCGAATAATATTTGCTTATTCCTTATCTCCTTTTTTCCCCGGCAGAGTTCTCCGCTCTGCCGGGGTCTCCATTTTATAACAAAATACTGCTGAAGAGAATATGACACATAAAGCAAACGCCCCGACGGGTATACCCATCGGGGCGTTGAACATTTTTTTAGCAGGTTGCATCCGCTTCAGGGGTAGCATCGCCGCGCATACGCACTTTTTTCCAGCGACCACCCAGATAGAATCCGAACGACAGCAACATCGAAATAGTCCAGCCAATCGGCCAAGAGAGCCAGATGCCGGTGGTTCCCCACGGCTGGAAAAAGATAAAGGATAAAATCACCCGCAAAATCAAATCGGTAAATGTGGAAATCATAAATTCACCCATGGCGCCAGCGCCGCGCAGTACACCATCGGCAATCAGCTTAATACAAATGATAAAATAAAACGGGGTCACGATATGCAAAAAGGATGTACCGGTTTGCATGGCCAAATCCCCCTGCTTATTCATAAACAGACGCATCATCTCATCGCTGAAGAAGAATAGCGCCACGAAGAAGGGAACAGCCACCACAAAAGCCATAATCAACCCGGCGCGAAAACCGGTTTTGACGCGATCGTGTCGCGCAGCGCCCATGTTTTGGGCGGTGAAGCTGGAAACACCGTTCGCCAGCGTAGTGAACGAGGTGATTGTAAAGGTGTTCAGCTTGATGGCGGCGGAGTATCCGGCAATCACCGACGAACCGCAGCTGTTGATCAATCCCTGAATCAGAATATTACCGATCGAGATAAAACTCTGCTGCAAAATACTGGGAATGGCGATGCGGGAAATCTCGCGCAGCATCGACCACGAAAAGCGTTCTACCGGTTGCTCCACCGGTAAATTGCTGATGCGGCGAAGCAGCGTGATCAGCGCCAGCACGCAAGCAATGCCCTGTGCCAAGAAAGTCGCCCACGCCACACCGGCTACATCCCAATGGAAAATTGCTACGAATATCCAGTCCAGCATAATGTTGCCGAGCGATGAGCCGATCAAAAAGTAAAGCGGCGTTTTGGAATCGCCCAAAGATTGAAAAATGCCGGTGCAGACATTGTATAAGAACAAAAAAGTGAATCCACCGATATAGATGCCCAGATACAGCGCGCCATCCGAAAAAATGTTTTGCGGCGTTTGAATCCAGGTCATCATCTGCTGATTGAATATCAGCCCCAAAGCGGTCATACCTAGCGACAACACCAGCGAGGCGATCAGTGTGGTGGACACAGCGGTTTTCAAATCGCGGTACCGCCCGGCGCCGAACAGATGAGAGATCACCACGGAACAACCGATATTGCTACCGACCGCGATCGCCATAAAAATCATGGTGATAGGGTAGGAGGCACCGATAGCGGCCAGCGCGCTTTCACCATCGCGGGCGAATTGTCCGGCAATCATGCTATCGGCAATGTTGTACAATTGCTGGAAAATCACGCTGATGAACATGGGCAGCGAAAACAGCCATAATACGCGATGCGGATTTCCTTCTGTCAAATTGTGGTTCAAGCCAAACCATCTCCTTGGTGGGAATAAAACATATTTCAATCACACAGTATATCACAAATCACTGCCTTCGTAAATATCCGGTGCATGGACAACAAAAGCGGTTGAGTTTTACTCAACCGCTTTTGCAATCTCGAAATATTATGATTTTTCCGGAACAAACATCATGAAGAAACTAATCGACAGCAGCCCACAGCATATCCAAATGGCTTTTTCGTGAAGAGCCATGGTGATCAAACTGCCGAGTCCTGCGCCGACAGCAAAAAGCAAAATAACGCCAAAATAGGTCAGAGCCTTCTGCAAGATCTTTCGATCATGCAGCCGGAAATAAGCACACAATGCCTCCATCCCGCTGCGCATATTGCCAATGCACATAGTGCTGGCATATGCGTGACCACGCACTTTGTGAAAGGTTTGCACCTGCAATGCGCAGACAAAAGACACCAAAGCGTTGGCTGCTAAATTAACCTTTTGCGGAAAAAATCCAACCACAAACAGGAGACATGTTTCACAAAGCAAAATAATTTGTCGCCAATGGATTTTTTCATAATGCTTCAAATGGATATGCACGATTTCTGCTGCGCCTGTTCCCACCAGAAACGCTATCACAGGTATGATATATTTTATCGATGCCTGCCAGTGCTCCTGAAAAAGACAGGTGCTGAGCAACACAATATTTCCGGTTTGCGCGTTAGCAAACACACCGCCGCGGCAGCAAAATGTATACGCGTCCTGAAATCCGCCCGATAAAACAATAAAAACAGCGGTCAGAAACGAGTCGGACATTTGCCCGCGAAAGCCTATGCGCTTGTTCATGCCCCAGGACCTCTTTTGCATTATCTACTAGAAAGATCAGTTACGCCATGGCCTTGTCGATGGCGGCAAGCTCGTCAGGAGTAAACTCAAGGTTGTTCAGTGCGCCGAGGTTGCTTTCCAGCTGTTCCACGCTGGACGCACCAATCAACGCCGAGGTGACCCGGCCGCCGCGCAAAATCCACGCCAGCGCCATTTGCGCCAGCGTTTGTCCGCGCGACGCAGCAATGTCGTTCAGCCGCCGGATCATGGCGAGCTGCTTGTCATCAATCGTGTTGCGCAACCCCTGGTCGCGGGTCGCGCGCGAACCGGCCGGCACACCATTCAGGTATTTGTCAGTCAGCCGTCCTTGCGCCAAAGGCGAAAAAGCGATCGACCCCATGCCGTATTCATCCAGCACATCCTGCAAACCGTTTTCAATCCAACGATCCATCATGTTGTAGCATGGCTGGTGAATCAAGCAACGTACGCCCATCTGTTTCAGCAGATCCACTGCCTCGCGGGTTTGCTGCGGTTGATAGTTGGAAATGCCCACATACAGCGCCTTGCCCTGCTGTACCGCCGTTGCAAGGGCGCCCATGGTTTCTTCCAGCGGCGTTTCCGGATCATAACGGTGGGAATAGAAGATGTCGACATAATCGACCCCCATCCGCGTCAGCGATTGATCCAGCGATGCCAGCACATGCTTGCGGCTGCCCCATTCGCCGTACGGTCCCGGCCACATATTGTAGCCCGCTTTGGTGGACAGAATCAGCTGGTCCCGATACGGTTTGAGATCGTTCTTAAGCACACGCCCGAAGGTTTCTTCGGCCGAACCGCCGACAGGACCATAGTTGTTCGCCATATCAAAGTGGGTGACACCAAGGTCAAACGCCCGCAGCAAAATCTTTCGGCAGTTTTCGTATACATTGACGCTGCCGAAATTCTGCCAAAGCCCCAACGAAATCGCCGGCAGTTTCAGCCCGCTTTTGCCGACGCGGTTATATTTCATGCGATCGTATCGATCACCGCGCGCATCATACGCCATTGCTGTTTCCCTCTTTCTAATAATAAATTACAGAACCATAGTATTGATGGAGCCCGGCTCCAGCTGGAACGAATAGGTTTCGCCGTCCACGGTGAACGACACCGACTGCGCCATGGGGAAGGGGTTGTAGGTATTCAGCACAACCGACCCGTCCGGATTGCGGAACGCTGTGGAGGTACCGGTCCAAGGTCCGGTGAGGCACAACCGCACGGCACCCGGCTGGATATAACGGGAGAAGTGTTTCATTACATAGAATTCCGGAGTTAGTTTGTAGTGACCGTCCTCGATCACGACCATCGAATTCTGGTGCCAGCCCCAACTGCTCATGCCGCCCTGCTCCAGAATCATATTCCAATACACATAGGCCGACACGCCGTTGGTGAGATAGTGGCGGAACAGGCTGTAAATATAGGTGGCATAATCCCAATCGTTGTTGCCGTTGCCGCACTCGTTTTCCGACTGGATTAACACCTTGTCGGGGAAGCTTTCGTGCGTTTGCGGCAGGCAATATTTGCCGTTCCACTGGTAGCTGACGCCTTTGCAATAGCGGCTGGCTTCCTTGTCGTGGAAAATGCGGTTGGCATAATCATTGTAGGTTTTTTCGTCCGCGTTCAGCGTGCCGAGGAAAATATCGGTGTCCAGCCCCATTTCCTCAAACAGCGGTCCAATGTATTTCGCGATAAACTCGCGGAACTGGTCGCCGCTCCACAGGCAGGAGGGGAACTTGTGATCCGAGAACGGCTCATTCTGAATATGAATCTGGTTGATCTTGATGCCCTCGGCGGCATATGCCTGCACATACTTGGCAAAATACAGCGCATACGCTTTCAAATTTTCCTCGGTCCAGACCAGACGGCCGAAATTGTACACCGGCGGGAATTTCATCCAGGTCGGCGGGCTCCAGGGAGAACCGAACATCTGCATCGAGGGGTTGCGTTTGTACGCATCCTTGATGTACGGCAGCATATAAGGACGATCCTCGTCAATGGAAAAATGCTCCATTGCATAATCGCCGGGGGTTTCGTTGTAGCTATACCACCGCGCGCCGTAGTCGCTGGCGCCGATAGACATCCGGTTAAAGTTCAGACGCAAACCGTCCGCCTGCGGGTCGAACAGCAGATCAAGCACCTTGTCCTGATCATCTTTCGACAACTTTTTCAGCGCTACGCCGCCCAACTCATTGAAGCAGCCGCCAAAGCCGATGATCGACTGGTCAGTGCGTCCGTCCGCCGTGATCGACGATCCGGTTTCCCCTCCGACTTGGGTGTATTCCTTGGCTTGGAAATACGCGTCCTTGGTGGTTTGGATCCATGTGACAGGTTTCATGCGTGTGTAACTCCTTTGTATTTATTCGTCGGCGTTGTCCGCCGTTTCTAACCATTGGCTTGATGGGGTGTCATCCAGCTTTTCGACACTGCGCAGCTTGCGTTGGATGGCACGGGTGCGCACCCCCACCAGCTTGTCCAGCTCCGCTCCCGCTTGATTCAGGCGGTTTTGCGTAGCGGCCAGGATATCCCCGAATTTATCAAATTCGGTTTTGACCGCCCCCAATATCGCCCAAACTTCGCTGCTGCGTTTTTGAATCGCAACTGTGCGAAAGCCCATCTGCAAACTGTTCAGCAGCGCTGCCATGGTGCTGGGGCCGGCAATGTTGACCTTGTAATCGCGCTGCAGCACTTCGACCAGCCCGCGGTTGACCACCTCGGCATACAGCCCCTCAAAGGGCAAAAACATAATACCGAATTCGGTGGTATGGGGCGGTTCGATGTATTTGTCGTGAATATCCTTGGCAAAGCTTTTGATACGGGTGGACAGCGTTTGGAACGCCGCTTGTACCGCCTCGGCTGAACCGCTGTCATAAGCGTCCTGCAGCGCGGCGTAGGCATCGCCCGGAAATTTGGAATCGATCGGGAGATAAACCGGCGCGCCGTCATCTCCGGGCAGCTTTACGGCATATTCCACCACATTTTTGCTGCCGGGCACAGTGGCGATGTTCACTGCGTATTGCTCGGGAGAGAGGATTTCCTCCAAAATCGCGCCCAGCTGGATCTCGCCCAAAATGCCGCGCGTTTTCACATTGGACAGCACTTTTTTCAAATCGCCGACGCCTACCGCCAGCGTTTGCATTTCGCCAAGCCCTTTGTATACCTGTTCCAGCCGTTCGTTTACCAGCCGGAACGATTGGGTCATTTTGTCCTCCAGCGTTTTTTGCAGCTTTTCATCCACCGTTTGGCGGATGCTGTCCAGTCGCTTGTTGTTGTCCTCCTGCATATATTGCAGGCTTTGCGCCATGGTTTGGCGCATCGCATCCAGCTTTTGCTCGTTGGTGGTTTCAAAGGTTTGAAACCGCGCTTCCAACTGTTTCATCATCGCCAGTACCGATTGGTTCATGGCTTGCTGCTTTTCGGAAATGCTGCGGTCAATATCGCCGATTTTCAGCATTTGCATATCGTTGCTGCTGCGCTGGTTGCCGGCCAGCGTATCGCTGAGCATTTTGATGGACTGCTGCAGGGCGTCCGCCTGTTCCTGGCGCGCCAGCCGCTCCTGATCGGCGATCATGTCCTGTATCTGTCGCAGCAGCGCATCGTTTGATGGTGCGCTGCCGGCTTTTTCCAATTTGATCAGCCGCCACAATACGACCACCGTCAAACATAGCGAAACCGTCGCTATGATCCACGGTATATACTCCATAATATCTGTTTCCTCCACAATACAATCTTTGTTCAGTATAATGCAAAAAGCGCCTGATAGCAAGCGGATTTTTGAAAAAAGCAGGTGGTACAAAAAATCGTGCATTTTTTGATATATCTGTGAGTTGACAGCGCGAAAAAGCTATATTATGATAGGGGAAGATTGTGAAAAAGAGGAGGTGCCGCGGATTGATTCCGTTTTACGAAACCAGACGGGAAGAGATATTCGGATTTCGCTGTAACCGGCTGAACTATCCGCTGCATCTGCAGGCGACGGTCGAGTTTGTGTATGTGGCCAGCGGTCACCTGACCGTAACGCTCAACGGCGAGTGCCGCACGATGCACGAGGGCGAGTTGGTGGTGATCTTTCCCAACTGTACCCACAGCTATGATACGCCGTTTGTTCCGACGGCAGATCATAATTCCCAGACACAGGATTTGATCGTGGATGATATCTTGCTGCTGGGGGCGCAAACCTCGATGGCCGGTGAATATGCGGAGGGTTTGACTCACAGTCAGCCGCAGCGCCCTTTTTTACCGGCCGAGCTGGTGCCGCCGGAGATTCCGCAGAGCATTCGCCGTCTGCTGCAGCAAGATGCTACCCGAAACCCGGATTTGCCGCTGTGCCGCGCCTATTTGCAGCTGATTCTGGCGCTGGTGTGGCCGCATTTGCAGTTAAAGCCCACCGGCGAACACGATTTTGATGATCTGGTATATCAGGTCAGCGCCTACATCGTGCAAAATTATCAAAAGTCATTTTCACTTGAAGATATGGCGAACGCGTTGGGGGTCAGCAAATACCGGTTATCCCGCATCTTCTCCAACCAGATGCGCATGAGCTTTAATGAGCATCTCAACAATGTGCGTGTCAGTGTGGCGCAGGGATTGCTCAGCTCCACCGACAAACCCATTACCGATATCATTTATGATTGCGGATTTGAAAGCCAAGCGACCTTTAATCGGGTGTTTCGCAAAATTTGCGGGGTCAGCCCACGCGAATACCGCCGTGGCCACCGCTTGGCATAAGCATTTTCAGCCAGAGAAAGGATGTTTTCCATGATACAGGACAAGCAGTTTTCGCGTGAGGTGGTCGGTAAGGCGATGCCGTATCGGGTATATACCCCCAAAAATTACGATGCCGAGCCGGAAACCCGGTTCCCGTTGGTGGTGTTTTTGCATGGCGCAGGCGAGCGGGGTACCGATTTGCAGGGGGTGACTCGTCATGGTCCGCTGCACGAAGTGGCTACCGGGCGGGAATTCCCTTTCTTGATCGCGGCACCGCAGCTGTCCGGTCAGGAGTATTGGGGCGGCTATATCGAGTCGCTGAACGCATGGTTGGATGATCTGTTGGCGACATATCGCATTGATCCGGATCGTGTGTATCTGACCGGACTCAGCATGGGTGGCACCGGCACATGGCTGTGGGCAATGGCATCTGCCAAACGGTTTGCGGCAATCATGCCCATGTGTGGCACCGGCATCTGCTGGTGTGCCGGCAATGTGAAAGAGCTGCCTATCTGGACATTCCACGGCAGCGCCGACGAGATCATTCCGGTGGAGGAAAGTATCCATATGGTCAACCGCGTCAACGCCTGCGGTGGGCACGCGCGCCTCACCATTTGCGAGGGATACACCCACGACTGCTGGACTGACACCTATGCCCGCGAGGATATTTACGAATGGCTGTTGTCGCACCGGCGGCAGCACTGATACAATCGAAAAGGAAGAAAATTCACCTCCCGTTGTCGTCTTGTGTAGACTGATAGCGGGAGGTGAGGTGTATGCGGCGAAGAATGCGCTCCTCGCGGCGAAACGCATCGCGTCTGCGGGCGTGGCTGGCGCTTTTGCTGGTAATATTGTTGGCGGCGGTAGTGTGGGCAGATATACGCGTGCGTCCGCTGGTGCATGCCTATGGACTCAAACACGCGCAAACCGTTTGCACGCGTGCCATCAACCAGTCGGTGACCGATTTGCTGGAGCAACAAGCGGTGCCATATGGCGACATGGTAAAGGTGGAAAAGGACGCAGACGGCAGCATCCAGTCGGTGGAGGCAGACGCGATGTGCGTTAACCGACTGAAAGCCGCCATCACCAATACAGTGTTGGATCGGTTGGAACAGCAGGATGTGCGCACATTAAACATTCCGCTGGGCACGCTGACCGGCAGCCATCTGCTTACCGGCCGCGGACCGTCGCTGCCGGTGCAAATGGGCATCTCCGCAACGGTGCTCACCAATATCCGCAGCGAATTTTCTGCCGCCGGCATCAACCAGACCTGCCATCAACTGTATGTTGAGCTGGAAGCGCAGTTGTATGCCACCTTGCCGGGTGAACCGGAAACGGTGACGGTCACCAGCGAGTTTTTGCTGGCAGAAACTATTTTGGCGGGGGATGTGCCGGGGCTTTTTGCCGATAGGCAGAAAACCGTGGCTTGATGGCTGGTATTTTGCTGCGTTTTCTGTTATACTAGAAATATCAAAACCGGGAGGCAAACAACATGGATAAGCAACAGGCTCGCGAGCGTGTGGCGGAACTCAACAAGCTCATCGACTACCACAGCAAACGGTACTATGACGACGACGCACCCGAAATTGAAGATGATGAGTTTGATGCGCTGACCCGCGAGCTGCGAGCGCTGGAGGAAACCTATCCTGATCTCGTTTCGCCCGATTCCTATACCCGCAAGATTCATGGCGAGGTATCCAACCTGTTTTCGCCGGTGCAGCACGAAGTGCCTCTGGCCAGCTTACAGGATGTATTTTCGCTGGAAGAGGTGCGGGCGTTTGACCAGCGGGTGCGGGAAAGCGTTTCGCATCCGGTATATGTGGTGGAGCCCAAAATCGACGGGCTGTCGGTGGCGCTGGAATACCAAAACGGGCAGCTGGTGCGCGGCGCGACCCGCGGGGATGGCAGCACCGGCGAGGATGTGACCGCCAATCTGCGCACCATCCGTACCTTGCCGGCGCGTTTGTCCCGTCCGGTGGCCCGCACGATTGTGCGCGGCGAGGTGTATATGCCGCGCGAATCGTTTGCCGCTTTGGTGGAGCAGCAGGAACAAAACGGGGAAAAGACATTTAAGAATCCCCGCAACGCGGCGGCAGGTTCGCTGCGGCAAAAGGACTCCCGTGTGACCCGTCGCCGGAATTTGGCGCTGTTTATCTTTAATCTCCAACTGGAGGAAGGGGAGAACATTGCCGGACACGCCGCTTCTTTGCAGGCCATGAGCAATTGGGGTTTGCCGGTGATTCCATTTTACAAGGTGACTTCATCAATCGATGAGGTGCTTGAGGAGGTGCAGCGCATCGGTTCGCTGCGCAGCTCTTTGCCGTTTGATATTGACGGTGCGGTGATCAAGGTGGATGCTTTCGCCGATCGGACACTGCTTGGCAGCACCGCCAAATACCCCAAATGGGCGGTGGCTTATAAATACCCGCCGGAGGAAAAGCTGACCACATTGCTGGATGTGGAGGTGCAGGTGGGGCGCACCGGTGTGCTGACACCGACCGGTGTGTTTGAACCGGTGACGTTGGCGGGTACGACCGTCAGCCGTGCCACGCTGCACAACGAAGATTTTATCCGCGAAAAGGGCATCGGTATCGGCGACCAGGTCATTATGCGCAAAGCGGGGGATATCATTCCCGAAGTGCTGCGGGTCGAGCACCACGCTCCGCACAGCACACCGTACCAGATGCCGCGCGTCTGTCCCTCCTGTGGCTCTCCTGTGGCGCGGGAGGAGGGCGAAGCCGCGCTGCGTTGCTCCAATCCGGAATGTCCCGCCCAGCGGCTGCGCCATCTGATCCATTTTGCCTCGCGCGACGCGATGGATATCGAGGGGTTGGGTCCTGCCGTGCTGGAACAGTTGGTGGACAGTGGGCTGGTCAGCAACGCATACGATCTATATCGTCTGAAAAAAGAGGATATTGCCGGGTTGGAGGGCTTGGGCGACAAGTCGGCGGATAATCTGCTGCAGTCGCTGGAACGGTCCAAAAGCGCCGATCTGTACCGCGTGGTCTATGCTCTGGGGATTCGCCATGTGGGCGAAAAAGCCGCCAAGCTGCTGGTGGGGCGTTTTCACGATATGGATGCGCTGCTGTCCGCATCGGTGGAGGAAATTGCCGCCATCGACGGCTTCGGCGATGTGATGGCACAAAGTGTGGTGCATTTTCTGGCGTTGCCGCAGTCGCGCCATTTTATCGAACAGCTGCGTGCGGCGGGCGTGAATATGCAGGCAGCGGAAAGTTCCATCACCGATGACCGGTTTGCGGATATGACCTTTGTGCTGACGGGCACGCTTCCGCATCTCAAACGACAGGAAGCTGCCGCCATTATTGAGCGATTGGGAGGCAAAACCGCCGGCAGCGTTTCCAAAAAGACCAGCGTGGTTGTGGCGGGGGAAGACGCCGGCAGCAAACTGACCAAAGCGCAGCAGCTGGGCATAACCGTCGTAGATGAAGCGGGATTTTTGACCATGGCGGGGGAGCCGCCGCTGGTATAAAATTAACACGCACCACCCAGAACCAGGTGGTGCGTGTACCTTTTACATAAAGCGGAGGAGCAATATGAATACAGCGTCCATTACAGCGATCGCGCATATTTATAACGACTTTGAAGAAAAGTTCGGCATCCCGCGCCAAAGCGGATTGGTGCCGGAAATGCAATCGCTGATTGTGTTTGAAAAAGAGTATCAGGTGGAAGAAGCGCTGCGGGGTATCGATGGTTACTCACATTTGTGGTTGATTTGGCAATTTTCCGAATGTATCGGCAAGCCGTGGAGCCCCACTGTGCGCCCGCCCCGCTTGGGCGGTAACCAGCGCGTTGGTGTGTTTGCCACCCGCTCGCCGTTTCGGCCAAACAATCTGGGGTTGTCATCGGTGTCGTTGGTGGGGGTGGAGCATACGCCGGAACACGGCGCTGTGCTCCGGATCGCGGGAGCCGATTTGATGAACGGCACCCCGATTTTTGATATCAAGCCGTACATTGCCTATACCGATGCCCATTCCGATGCCGTGTGTGGCTTTACCGATCAGGTGGCGTACCGCACGCTGCCGGTAAAGTGCGCAGAGGAACTGCTGGCGGTGGTGTCACCGGACAAGCGTGAAGCACTGTTGGCGGTGCTGAAACAGAACCCGCGCCCTGCGTATCATCACGATGCTGATCGGGTGTATCGTATGGATTTTGGTCCCTATACCGTCGCCTTTCGCGCCACAGACGAAGCCATCGTGGTGTGCGATATCCAACCGCGGTAAAGCTCTTATTGTGCCGCTTCGCGATACTGCCGCGGTGTCACGCCGGTTTCGCGCTTAAACAGACGGATAAAGTTGTTGGTGTCGTTAAACCCGCAGCGAACGCCGATGTCCTGTACCGGGATATGGGTGTTCAGCAGCAGCTCCTTGGCTTTGGCGACGCGGTTGAGCATGATGTATTTTTGCGGACTGCATCCCACCGCCTCGGTAAAGCAATGGGAAACATAACAGGAATTCAAAAAATATTGATCGGCCAGCTGAGATAGCGAGATCGGTTCGTTATAATGCTGCTCCAAATACACGCGGATCTCATAAATCGCCGGGTTGACTGGGCGAAAAAGAGCAGCAAAGCGTTCGGGATGCTCCCGATAGCAGGCGATCAGTATCAAATTGAGCAGCGAGGAACGGTTCAGCTCCGCCAGCGGTTGGTCTGTGTTGACCTCTGTCAGCAACCGTGCCCAGGCGCTTTCAACCTCCTCAAAATGCTGCATACAGAACACATGACAAAAATCGGCCGGTCGGTTGACGAATACCCCGCGCAGACGCGGTTCGCTTACCAGCTGGGGCAGTTGGCTTGGCGGAATCAAAATATAATAGCGCCGGTATTCCCCTTCAACGATATGGATGTTGTGCTCTTCCAGCTTGCTGATAAACACCAACGAGTGGGGAAGCACGGTATAGGTTTGGGCACCGATGCTGATCTCTACGGTGCCGGATACAACATACAACAGCTCGTAGGCATTGTGAAAATGCCGCTCGAACGGTTTGGTTTTATCGGAATACGCACATTCCAAATGGTGCATAGGGGGCATTCTCCTTTCTGTGCGAAGATGCTCTATGGTTATCATACGCATTCTTTTGAAAAAAAGCAAGCCATATGCCGCGCTTTTATGACAAAAAGTGGGGACATCGCTGCATTGACAGACGCGCGCGGCGCTACTATAATGAAAATCAATCTCTTTGAGGAAAGTGGGACAAGCATGAAAAAGCGTTTGGCGTGGCTTTTGAGTATAGGTATGTTGTTTTGTATGGGGGGCGCAGCGTTGGCGGCGGGAGAGCCGGTTCTGTCTTTTTCGGTACAAAGCCGCTCGATGGATATCGGGGAATCCTGTAGCTTTTCCGCTTTGCTGAAAACCGGCAAGGCGGTGCGCTGGACAAGTACCGATTCGTCGGTGGCTGCTGTGAATGCGGGCGGTATCGTTACCGGCGTGCAGCGCGGTACAGCTGTGATTGAGGCATGGGATGCAGCCGGCAATCGTGCCGCCTGCACGGCCGTGGTCGGCTATTACGAAGGTGTGGATCTGTCGTATTCCAACGGAACGGTGGATTTTGAAAAGCTGAAACAGCAGGGGACCGACTTTGCCATGATTCGCAGCTCCTATGGCTGGTACGACGATAAAACCCAGCCGATCGATTTCCAGTTTGATGCGCAGTTTAAGCGCAATGTGACCGAAGCAAAGCGGGTCGGCATGCCGTTTGGATTGTACCATTTCAGCTATGCGGTAACGGTGCAGGAAGCCCGTTTAGAGGCAGACTATGTGCTGCAAGCCTTGAAATGGGCAGGGTTGCAGCCTTCTGATCTCAAGCTGCCGATCGCGTTGGATGTGGAAGTGAACACCACGTATTATCCCAATCTGGACAAACTGCACGCGATGGGGACAGCCGAAGCCAACAAAGTCTTACTGGCGTTTTGCAATGTGCTGACCAAGGCTGGATTTCGGGTGGCGCTGTATACCAGTAAGGCGCACTTTACCTATTGCTTTGATGTCAAAGCGTTGGAACAGGCGGGCGTAGGCTTGTGGATGGCGTGGTATACCGATCAACCAACACTCACCACGCCGCCGAGCATTGACGGTGTGAACCCGTTTATGTGGCAATACGCCGATGACGGTCAGGCGTCTGGTGTGACCGGCGCGGTGGATAAAAATGTACTGTATATGTCCTCCGGCATACAGCTGCACGATTGGGAATCGTTTGCATTTCCGGTGGCGCCGGTCGGCGGAGCGGGGGATTTGAACCGCGATGGATACATTACCGCTGAGGATGCACTGATGACTCTTCAAGCGGCGACCGAAAAAATTGATTTAGCGGGCGATACATCGCTGGCGGATGTGGATGCCGACGGGCATATTACCGCGGCGGACGCTCTGCTGAGCTTGCAATACGCCACGCGAAAAATCACATCCTTTCATTAAAACATAAAAAGAGCACCGAAGTGGCTGATATCAACCGCTTCGGTGCTCTTTTTATATTCTTATTCGGCGAGGCTGCGCGCCTCTGGCAACAGCGCTTCTTTTTCATTTGGCAACCGCTCGTCGATCACCGCTTCCAGCAATTGATCCAGTATGTGTCCCAGTGCTTCACCGGGCGCTATGCCCATTTCCATCAGATCTCGACCGTTGATCGCCAATTGCCGACGCGAGCAGCAAAGCTGTTCAGCAATGATTTCGTTTGCCAAATCTACCATATGCTGCCACTCTTGTTGCCGCTTTGGACGAATGGCGGCAGCTTGTGCCTCGGTATCGGCGCGTTTTACAGCCAGCCAGCGGCGGAATCCTTCTTCGCCCATTCGCCCGATCCATCGCCGCACGACCGGTCGCGTGATGGGCAGCACCATATCGTGCCATTCGATGAGCTGCACAACTGTGTCGATGGTGGCGCGCTCGGCTTTTAAGGCGGTCAGACGAACAGCCGCCAAAGCTGCACTCTTTTTGGCATGCCCGTAAAAGTGGTCACAGCCGGTGTCGTCTGTCGTGCGGCAGAGCGGTTTTCCGGCATCGTGAAACAGCATGGTCAGTCGCAGAATGGGGTCCGGCGCAATCGCCGCTACGCTGGCAGCAGTGTGTTCGTAAACATCCAAATGATGACAGGGGTGATGCTGCGGACAGCCGACCATGGCACTGATTTCAGGTAGGATGACCGCCAGCACATCCGGATAATCCAGCAATATGGATTGCACTTGCCCCCCACACAGCAGTAAAACCAGTTCGTGATACAGCCGTTCCACCGATACGTGACAAAGCGTGGGGGATAGACGGCGAGCCGCGTCAGATGTTTGCTGATCAATGGCAAAGTCTAGCACGCTGGCAAACCGCAGCGCCCGCATAATTCGCAGCGCATCCTCCTGTAATCGCTTATCCGGATCGCCCACACAACGAATCACCTTTGCCGTTAAATCCTGCTGCCCGCCAAAGGGATCGACAATACCGGCTTGCGGGTGATAAGCCATGGCGTTGACGGTAAAATCCCGCCGTGCCAAGTCCTCTTGTAAAGAGGTCGTGAAGTGCACCTCGTTCGGATGACGGTGGTCGGTATAATCGCCGTCCACGCGGTAAGTTGTTACTTCCACCGGCAGTCCGTCCGCTATCACCGTTACGGTGCCGTGTGCCAATCCCGTGGGGATAACGGAAAAGTGCTGAAATATCCGTATCATATCGTCGGGCGAAGCGTTAGTGGTCACATCCCAATCGTGGGGAGTGCGCCCCATCAAGCTGTCACGCACGCACCCGCCCACAACGAACGCTTCAAATCCAGCGTTGGTCAGAGTGCTTAACACTTGTAGTACAGGGATGGCAATTTGCATGAGATCCCTTCTTTCGACAAAATTTGATACCTCTTGACAATTATAATAAAAGTGCGGGAAACGCGTGAATGAAATTCACTGATTTTGCAGGTTGAAAGAAAAATGTGTTTTTGGTAGAATTATGGGTAAAGAGAGGAGGCTGGAATAATGGGACATTCCATAGATGCGGCTTTAACTACGGAACGAACCTTTTCCAACCGATTGTGGGAGAAGGTATATATCGCCTACTACGATCGAGTCAAACGGTATGCATTCTGTATTTTGAAGCGTAAAAGCGAAGCGGAGGATGTGGCGCAAAACACCTTCATGCGTGTGCGTAATCATCTGGATCAAGCGGACGATGATGACCACGGTAAATTCAGCCGGTATTTGCTGCAAATTGCGCGGAATTTATCGATCGATCAGCTAAAGCGTGACGCGCGCGAAACCAATCTTCCACAAGAGGGGATGGAGGAACTTATGGGTTGCGTGCCGTCAACAGAAGATACGGTTATGCATCGCGAGGACAGACGGCGCATCGACGCGGCTGTGGGCGAATTGAACGACGATTGGCAGCAAGCGGTTCGTATGCGGTACATACAGGACTATCCGGAAAAGCAGATTGCCGAAAAAATGGGGGTGTCGGCCAATCTGGTGGCGGTGTGGCTGTGTCGTGCCCGCAAGGATTTGCGCGAAAACAAGAATATTTAGTATAAAGCAAACGGGGTTGAACGCACGCGTTCAACCCCGTTAATCGTACAATGATTAAATCTCGCGGATCTTGAAACCGTAGCCCCAAACGGTATCGATCGACAGGCGAGAACCAACCAGCTTGCGGCGAATCCGTTTCAGCGTATCGTCCGCAACGCGGGTAGCCGGATTATGGTCGATGCCCCATACAGCCGGAAGCAGCTCGCTGCGCGGCACCGCACGGGCAGCATTTTTCATCAGATAAGTGAGCATGGCAAACTCGGTGGGGGTGAAGTGGATGTTCTCCTGCTTCTCGTTCGTCACCGACATATTGTCCAGATCCACCGTCAAACCACCCATGGTGATTTTTTCGGTTGTCGATACGGGTTTGCATACCAGCGAAATATCGGCCGTGATGTTACCGGCACAATTTTCTTCGGAAATATCGGTATATTCGATCGAATAACCATTGTTGCGAAGCGAATTTACCAGCACTTCCAGCATTTTTTGATCGTCCCCATACACGTAAACCAGTTTGGGCATGATTCCAACCTCCTTATTGCATTATACACAACTCCATAATGATAACATATTTATGATACAGGGAAAGCGACAGCAATTTGTGAACAAATTGTTAACTTTTTGAAGTCCTCAATTTTTAGTAACTATATTCTGACAGCAACCGTTGCTTTTCATCCCACAAAGATTGAGACAAGTCCACATAATAGGTGTGAGGATTTTCAAAACGCAGCACTTCATCCCACATATGATCGATCTGATCGGCGCAATAAGCGCGAATATCATGGATCGACGGGGAGGTGTATACACATTCGCCGTGCTTGAAAATCTGTTTCAGCAGCGGAACCGCAGTGAAATTCTCCACTTTTTTGCGTTTCCAGATGTGCTCGGGATCAAAGAGCTCATACGGTTTGCTGCTGTCGATCACCTCGTCATGCATTGTGATGACATCGGCGATCGCTTTTCCGGTTTCGTTATCCGTCAAGCGCCACAGGTTCTTGAAGCAGGGATTGGTGATTTTGGAAACATTTTCGCTGATTTTAATGCGGGGCAAAATCTTCCCGTCCTCTTCCACCGCGGCCAGCTTGTACACACCGCCGAACACCGGTTCGCCCGCCGCCGTGATCAGCCGTTCGCCTACGCCAAAGCTGTCCACACAAGCGCCTTGTGCGATCATATCGCGAATCAAATACTCATCCAGCGAGTTGGACGCTGTGATCGCGCAGTCGGGGAAGCCGGCCTCATCCAGCATCTGACGCGCTTTTTTGCTGAGATAGGGAATATCGCCGGAGTCAATGCGGATGCCCATCGGACGATAGCCGCGGGGGAGCAGCTCTTCCTTAAACACACGGATAGCGTTCGGCACTCCGGATTTCAGCGCGTTATAGGTATCCACCAGCAACAGGCAATGTTCCGGATAAGTGCGTGCATAGGCGCGGAAAGCCTCCAACTCGCTGTCGAAAAGCTGAATCCAGCTGTGAGCCATGGTGCCGACCGCCGGAATACCAAACTGGCGATCTGCCAGTGTACAAGCCGTGGACGAGCACCCGCCGATATAAGCCGCGCGGGCACCCAGCAGAGCACCGCTGTAGCTTTGAGCGCGACGCGAGCCAAATTCCATTACCGAACGACCGGCTGCCGCCCGCACGATGCGATTGGCTTTGGTGGCGATCAGCGATTGATGGTTAATGGTGAGCAGCAGCATGGTTTCCACAAATTGCGCCTGAATGGCGGGGCCGCGCACCGTCAAAATAGGCTCGTGCGGGAAAATAGGCGTACCTTCCTCCACTGCCCACACATCGCAGGCGAAGCGGAAATGCGCCAGATAATCCAGAAACGCTTCGGAGAACATACCGCGCGAGCGAAGATAGTCGATATCCTCCGGAGTAAAACGAAGCTGCTGCAAATATTCAATCACCTGCTGCAGCCCTGCCATGATCGCCAGACCGCCGCCTTCGGGAATACGGCGAAAGAACATATCAAAATAGACGATCTGGTCGCCCTTGCCATGCTCGAAAAAGCCGTTGGCCATGGTCAGCTCATAAAAATCGGTCAGCATTGTCAGATTGTGCTCGGTCTGCTCGATGCGCATAACAATTCTCCCTTTGCGACACATCATCCGATGGATAGATGTGTTTTATTATTTTAAGTTAAGGTATAGTATATACTATTTTTGCAAAAAAACAAGATACAATAAAAACAAAAAGACCGCCCCGAAGGACGGTCCCAATGATTGCTACTGCCAATATTCATTACAGAGCGCGGGTAACTTTGCCGGAACGCAGGCAACGGGTGCAGGCGTAAACCCGTTTCGGAGAACCGTTGACCACCGCTTTCACGCGTTTGATGTTGGGTTTCCAAGCGCGGTTGGAACGTCTGTGCGAGTGAGAAACCTTGATGCCGAACGTCACGCTCTTTCCACAAATATCACATTTTGCCATACTTCTGCACCTCCCAAAAGCAAAATAACAGCTATATTTTAGCAGAAGCTCTTGAAAAATGCAACCCCCTTTTTTCAAAAAAACGCGAAAACACGAATTTATTTACATAAGAGTTGCGTCCGTCGCCAAAAGCTGATAAAATAACGGGAAAGGGAGTGAGCAAAAATGCAGACAAGACATGTGTTGGATATAACCGATCTGTCGGTGGAGGAATGCTTGGATGTGTTACAGTTGGCGGCAGCGATTCGTGCCAACCCGCAGGATTATCTCGATGCCTGTCGCGGAAAGATTTTGGCGACTCTGTTTTATGAGCCGTCTACCCGCACCCAAATGTCTTTCCAGACAGCCATGCTGCGGCTGGGAGGACAGGTGATCGGATTTGACAACCCGATGAATTCCTCTGTATCCAAAGGCGAAACGTTGAAAGATACCATTCGTGTTATCAGCGGCTATGCCGATGTGATCGCGATGCGCCATCCGTTGGCGGGGTCTGCAGCAGCAGCGGCTTTGTATTCGCGGGTGCCGGTGATCAATGCCGGCGACGGCGGACATCTGCATCCCACCCAGACTCTGGCAGATCTGACGACGCTCCAGCACGAAAAAGGAACGCTCAGCGGGCTGACTATTGGTCTGTGCGGCGATTTGAAATACGGCCGCACCGTACACTCACTGATCCGAGCCATGATTCGATTCCCCGGCAATTCCTTTGTGCTCATCTCCACGCCGCATCTGCGTGTGCCGGCGTATATTCGCCAAGCGCTGGAAGAAGCCGACTGCCCTTTTACTGAGGTGGATAGTTTGTCGGAAGCTATGCCGCTGCTGGATGTGCTGTATATGACACGAATTCAGCAGGAGCGGTTTGCTTCGCGGGCAGAATACGAAAAGCAGGCCGGCATTTATGTGCTGGATGGGCAAAAAATGAAACTGGCGAAACCCGATCTTGCGGTGCTGCATCCGCTGCCGCGGGTGGATGAGATCGCACAGGAAGTGGACGATGATCCCCGTGCTAAGTATTTTAAGCAAACGGAATACGGCATGTATGCCCGTATGGCGCTGATTATGAAAATGGTGGAAAAGCTGCGTAACGATCCCCCTATGTGCTTGTCGGGCGACAAGGGGCATCGTTGCCCCAATCCGGGCTGCATCACACTGAAGGAGTCGTATTTGCCGCGAAAATTCCGCCCATACGAAGAAGGGATGCTGCAATGTGCCTATTGTGAGGAAGCCTTCCGTGCCCGATAAACGGGTGTTGTTGCTGTTTGGTTCGCCGCATAAACAGGGGAGCACCGCCAAACTGGCGGAGGCGTTTCGCGCAGCGTGTCCGCCGGAGTATATATGGAATATATGGTACTGCTTTGACCACGATGTGCGCCCCTGCGATGATTGCCGCTATTGCCATCGGCACGACGGATGCGCCAAACCGGATCTCCAGTCATTTTACGAGCTGCTGGAACAGTCTGATTTGTTGGTGATCGCTACACCAGTGTACAATTTGTCTTATTCTGCTCCGCTGAAAACGCTGCTGGATCGCACCCAGCGATACTGGGCGGCGCGATTTGTGCGGGGGATAAAACCGCCCATTGAACGCCCTAAAAAAGCGGTGTTGCTGACAATGGCTGAAGTGGACACCGACGGCGGCTCCATGGTGGAGCGCCAATTGCGCCCGACATTGACGATTTTGAACGCGCAATTAGTGACTTCGATGCATATGATGAGTGGTGAACCTTCAACAAAATGGGTGGAATGTGCGAAAAAAGCGGTCAATCAACTGTCATCTCTGTAAAATTTGCAGAAAATCGGGAAAGCGCTTGCATTTCGCCAATGACGCGCTATAATATAGGAAAGCAAAGGTCAAAAGGCTCAAGTAGTATATTTTAATCTAGGAGGGTTTTCGTATGAAAGCGAAACAAGTTGGCTCTCTGCTGGTAGCAGCGGCCATGCTGATGACCGCCGCAACTGGTTGTGCAGCAGGCGACAAAGTGGAAAAGGTTTTGAAGATCGGCGGTATCGGACCGACCACCGGTGCTGCGGCTGTTTATGGCGAAGCTGTTAAAAACGGCGCCGAAATGGCTGTTGAAGAGATCAACAAAGCGGGCGGTATCGCCGGTATGCAGATCGAATTCAAATTCCAGGATGATGAAAACGATCCGGAAAAATCCGTCAATGCGTACAACAATCTGAAAGACTGGGGCATGAACCTGCTGATGGGTACGGTTACCAGTAACCCCTGCGTGGCGGTTGCCGACAAAACCAAAGCGGACAATATGTTCCAGCTGACTCCCTCCGGTTCTTCGGCCGAGTGCGTGAAAAACGACAACGCGTTCCGCGTGTGCTTCTCCGACCCCAACCAGGGCGTGGAAGCGGCCAAATACATCGCCGGTCACAAACTGGCGACCAAAGTTGCTATCATTTATGATAACTCCGATCCGTATTCGACCGGTATCTATGAGAGCTTTAAAGCCGAAGCGGCCACTCAGAAGCTGGAGATCGTTGCGGCGAATGCCTTTAACGCGGATAACAAAACCGACTTCTCGGTGCAGATTCAGAAAGCCAAAGATGCCGGCGCGGATATGATCTTCCTGCCCATCTACTATTCTGAGGCGTCTCTGATTCTGAAACAGACCTCTTCTGTGGCTGGCTTCAGCCCGAAATTCTTCGGTTGCGACGGTATGGACGGCATCCTGGCGCTGGACAACTTTGATGCGAAGTTGGCCGAGGGCCTGATGTTCATGACTCCCTTTGATGCGGCTTCTTCCGACGAAACCATCAAAACGTTTGTGGATAACTTCAACAGCAAGTATGGCCACACGCCCAACCAGTTTGCGGCGGATGCTTACGATGCAATCTACATCATCAAAGATGCTTGCGAAAAAGCAGGCGTGAAAGATGGTATCAGCAACTCTGATCTGTGCGATGCGCTGAAAGATGCGTTGACCAAAGTATCTTTCAACGGTGTGACCGGTAAAAATGTTGTGTGGGAAGCCAACGGCGAGCCCAACAAAGAGCCCAGCGTGCTGCAGATCAAAGACGGCAAATATGTGACCGCGTAACGGTTTGATTAGCACTCAAAGGAGCTGTTGCTATGGCAACAGCTCCTTTGTCCGTATTCGGGAAGATGTTCTGTTATGCAATCAGATAAAAGTGTCGGATTTTCCGCGAAAAGCCGCGGAAAACAGTTGTGTGCGTTCAAAAAATGTGCTATAATATTTCAAATACAATGTAGCAAAGAGCTTGTGAATAAATCTTTGTGCGTTGGTTATGCATCGGGGGTCGCGCGGCCGCCGGATAGAGGAGGAGCAAATTTATGAGTTTCCTGTCGTATTTGATCAACGGCATCAGCTTGGGCAGCATCTATGCGCTGATCGCACTTGGTTATACCATGGTTTATGGTATCGCGAAGATGCTGAACTTTGCCCATGGCGATGTCATTATGATTGGCGGATTCGTGGCATACACGGTGATGAGCACCTGGGGAATGAATCCATGGCTGGGCATTGCTGCTGCGATTGTTGTTTGCACGCTGCTTGGTATGTTGATCGAGCGCGTTGCCTATAAGCCACTGCGGCAGGCCACCTCGTTGGCGGTGTTGATTACCGCTATCGGTGTCAGCTACTTCCTGCAAAATGTTGCCCTGTTAATATTTGGCAGTGCACCGAAATCGTTCACTTCGGTTGTGACAGTCCCGGATTTGCATTTGGCCGGGGGGGCATTGTCCATTTCGGGTGAAACCATCGTCACGATCGGTGTGTCACTGGTTATTATGGTGGCATTGATGATTTTCATCAACAAAACCAAACCCGGCAAAGCAATGATGGCGGTGTCCGAAGATCGCGGCGCGGCGCAGCTGATGGGCGTGAATGTTAACGCCACCATCAGCTTGACCTTCGCCATTGGCTCGGCGCTGGCGGCGATCGCGGGTGTCCTTCTGTGCTCGACCTATCCGCAGCTGACGCCGTATACCGGCGCTATGCCCGGTATCAAAGCTTTTGTGGCGGCGGTGTTCGGCGGCATCGGTTCCATTCCCGGCGCCATGATCGGTGGTATTCTGCTGGGCGTGATCGAGATTTTGAGCAAAGCATTTATTTCGTCGGAACTGGCGGACGCCATTGTGTTTGGTGTGTTAATTGTTGTTCTGGTCGTTAAGCCCACCGGTATTCTGGGCAAAAAGATCAACGAGAAAGTGTAAGGAGGGGAATGAAAATGAAAAAAACGCGGTTGCGTCCGGTGACGCGCAAAAACGGCATCACCTATTCCATTGTTCTCCTCTTTTATGTGGTCATCCAGATTCTTACGGCTACTGGCAGCCTGTCCAGCTTGTTTAAGGGTCTGTTGATTCCGGTTTGCGTCTATGTGATTTTGGCGGTGTCGCTGAACCTGACGGTTGGCGTACTGGGCGAATTGAGCCTTGGTCATGCCGGGTTTATGTGCGTGGGTGCTTATGCCAGTTCGATTTTTTCTATCAGCACGCAGGAGGTGCTGACCTCGGCTTGGATCCGGTTCCCGCTGGCGTTGCTGGTTGGCGGCCTGGCGGCGGCGCTGTTCGGCGTGCTGATCGGTTTGCCCGTGCTGCGGTTGCGGGGCGACTATCTGGCAATCGTAACACTGGCCTTTGGTGAGATTATCAAGAGCTTGGCAAGTGTTTTGTATTTGGGTCAGGACAGCAATGGTCTGCATATTGCCTTTGGTCAAAACTCGACAATGGAATTGGCAGTGGACGGACACAAGATTGTGGACGGACCAAAAGGCATCTTATCGGCACCGGGCGATTCCACTTTTACGATCGCGACCATTCTGGTGGTGATCACCTTGATCGTGATCACCAATATGATGGATTCGCGTACCGGCCGGGCGGTTATGTCGATCCGCGATAACCGCATTGCGGCGGAATCGGTGGGTATCAATATTACCAAATACAAATTGCTGGCTTTCTCGCTGTCGGCTTTCTTTGCCGGTCTTGCCGGTGTGCTGTATGCGCACAGCTTGGCGACGGTGCCGCCGACCAAATTCGGTTACAACACCTCCATTATGATTTTGGTTATGGTGGTTCTCGGCGGTATGGGCAGTATGCGGGGCTCCGTGATTGCGGCGGCGCTGTTGACGGCTTTGCCGGAATTGCTGCGTAGCTTGCAGGATTATCGTATGTTGATCTATTCGATCATCCTGATTGCGGCGATGCTGCTGAACAACAACGAAAAAGTGAAAACCGCTGTTAAAAAAGTGACGGCTAAATTCAAACGACAGGCGAAACCGGCAGGGGAGGTGGCTCAATAATGGCGCTGTTAGAAGTAAAAGGATTGGGCATTTCTTTTGGTGGTCTGCGCGCGGTGGATGATGTGAATTTGTCCATTGATAAAGGTCAGCTTTATGGGTTGATTGGGCCGAACGGCGCCGGAAAAACCACCGTTTTTAACCTGTTGACCGGTGTGTACAAACCGACGACCGGCACCTTTTCGCTGGATGGTGAAAATCTTACCGGCAAAACGCCGGTCGAGATCAACAAGCGCGGTATTGCCCGCACCTTTCAAAACATTCGACTGTTCCAGAACATGAGTGTGCTGGACAATGTAAAAGTTGGCTTGCATAATCAAACAAAATACAACACCTTGACCGGTGTGCTGCGTCTGCCGCGCTTTTTCAAGGCTGAAAAAGCGATGAACGAAGAGGCGATGGAGCTGCTGCGGGTGTTTCATCTAGACGATGAAGCGGATTATCTGGCGGCGAACCTGCCTTATGGCAAGCAGCGCAAACTGGAAATTGCGCGTGCGTTGGCGACACATCCCAAGCTGTTGCTGCTGGATGAACCGGCAGCGGGTATGAACCCCAATGAAACCGCCGAGTTGATGGATACCATCCGGTTTGTGCGGGACAATTTTGATATGACCATTTTGCTGATCGAGCACGATATGCGGTTGGTGTCCGGTATTTGCGACGAGCTGACGGTGCTTAACTTCGGTACCGAGCTGGCGCATGGCGACACTTCGACGGTGCTCAACGATCCGCGCGTTATTACCGCCTATTTGGGTGAATAAGGAGGGAAACCACAATGGCTATGCTGACCGTAGAAAATTTGGAGGTCTATTACGGCGCGATTCGTGCGCTGAAAGGGGTTTCCTTTGAAGTGAACGAGGGCGAAGTTGTGGCGTTGATCGGCGCGAACGGTGCCGGTAAAACCACCACACTGCACACGGTCACCGGACTGTTGCGCGCCCACTCCGGTTCCATTATGTTTGACGGCAAAGATCTGACCAAAACGCCGCCTCATAAGATCGTATCCATGGGTATGGCGCATGTGCCGGAAGGCCGCCGTGTGTTCCAGCAGCTGACGGTTTTGGAAAATCTGAAGCTCGGTGCCTACACTCGCCAGAATAAGCAGGAGATCGCCGAAACGCTCGCAATGGTATATCGTCGCTTCCCCCGGTTGGAGGAGCGCAAAAACCAGACCGCCGGCACATTGAGCGGCGGCGAACAGCAGATGCTGGCGATGGGACGTGCGCTGATGAGCAAGCCCAAGATCGTGTTGATGGATGAACCGTCTATGGGCTTGTCGCCGTTGCTGGTGACCGAGATTTTTGATATTATTCAGGAGATCAAAGCGGCGGGCACAACGGTGCTGTTGGTGGAGCAAAATGCGAAAAAAGCGCTGGCGGTGGCGGATCGTGCCTATGTGTTGGAAACCGGCACCATCGCACTGGAAGGACCGGCCGCGCAGCTGATGAACGACGCATCGGTGAAAAAAGCCTATTTGGGCGAGTGATTTTTGCACAATCAAAACGGGAGGTGTGAATATGGCAAACAAAGTGATCACCATAGCGAGAGGATACGGCAGCGGTGGCAAAACCGTTGGCAAACGGTTGGCAGAAAAATTGGGCATCGCGTATTACGATCACGATCTGATTCGGTTGGCTTCGGAGGAAAGCGGTATTCACGAAAGCCTGTTTGGGCAGGCGGATGAACGCGTGAAGGGTGGGCTTTTCAAAAAGTCCAATCCGTATCGCGAAAATCCCTTGCCGCCGGACAGCGACGAGTTTGTGTCCGATGAAAACCTGTTTGCGCTGCAGGCCCAAACCATTCGCCGCCTGGCGGATGAGCAATCCTGTGTGATTGTGGGGCGTTGTGCAGACTTTGTACTGAAAGACAGACCCGAGCTGGTGCGTGTGTTTATCCATGCGGATCGGGAAGCGTGTATCCGCAACATTATGGATATGTACGGTGTCAGCGAAAAGGAAGCTGAAAAAACGATGGAGAAAACCAACCGTGCCCGCAGCGCGTACTATCGCTATTATACAGGGCACGAATGGGACAACGCATGCAACTATGACCTTTGCCTGGATAGCAGCCGGCTGGGGTATGATAAATGCGTAGAGATCATCGAAGGATATTTGGAGATTCGCAACCGATAAACGGCAGCGAGGAAACCGGAAAGCACTGACCGTCGACAAAGGTGTCGGCGACAAGGCGGGAACAGAGTTGTGTCTGTTCCCGCCCTCGTTTCGTTTTGAATCGGAAAGAAAAGGATGAGAAAACATGGATCGCGGCAAGCGTTGGCGTCAATTTACAGCAGGATTTCGATATGGATCACCGGTGATGCTGGGATATGCCCCGGTATCCTTTGCGTTTGCCGTGGCGGCGGTCGGCAACGGGATTCCGTGGCCGATTGTGCTGCTGATTTCACTTAGCAATTTCACTTCAGCTGGTCAACAGGCCGGAGCCGGCTTGATGGTTGCTGGTGCGCCGTTTCCGGAAATTGGTATCACGGTGCTGGTGATCAACATTCGCTATATGCTGATGTCGCTGGCGCTGTCACAAAAAATGCTAAAGCTGTCGTTGCCCAAACGGTTGCTGCTTGCCAGTGGAGTGACCGACGAAATCTTCTTTTTGGGCATGCAAAAGGAAGAGCTGTCCGGTTGGTTTTTCACCGGGCTGGCTGCTGGTCCGTATCTGGGCTGGGCGCTCGGAACACTGGGCGGTGCCTTGCTGGGTGAAGTGCTGCCGGCAGCTTTGTCTTCGGCGTTGGGTATTGCGCTGTATGCCATGTTTATCGCAATTGTGGTGCCCGAAATGCGCAAAGAGCATTCGGCGTTGTGGGTCGTGTTGTGTGCGGTGGGACTGTCCTGCCTGTTCCGGTATGTGCCGGGATTAAATCTGCTGCCCTCCGGATGGGCACTGATCATCAGCGCGGTGGCGGCTTCGCTGTTGGGGGCGTGGCTGTTCCCGGTCACGATGGATGAAGAGGAGGCGGCAGCATGAACAAAACAACCTATTATTTGATCGCTGTTTTGGTGATGGCAGTGATGTCCTATCTGCCGCGGGCGCTGCCCTTTTTACTGGTACGCCAAAAGGTACAAAATCGCTTTTTGCAATCTTTTTTGCATTATATGCCGGTCGCGGTGTTGGGCGCCATGACCTTTCCGTCGATTCTGTATGCCACGGCCACGCCGTGGTCAGCAGTGGCGGGAATGGCGGTCGCGCTGGTGATGTCATTTTGCCGGTTGCCGTTGCTGCCGGTGGCGGCTGCTTCCACCTTGACCGTGTTTGTCACAGAATGGATCATGCAAATTCCGTTTTAATCGCTCTTTGACTTGTGTTTCTGCATAATCTATGGTTTAATAACAGCAAAGACGGAAAGGGGATAGAACTATGAGCGTTTCCAAAACCATTTTCGGGCAACTGCCGGATGGCCGTGAGGTGGAAAAAATCCGTTTGTGCGGTGCCGGTGGATTGACCGTTTCTCTGATTACTTACGGTGCAGCGGTGCAGGAAATCTTGTTTGCCGGACAGGATGTGGCGCTGGGATTTGATACCTTGGAGGATTACCTGTACGGTTCCTCCTTCCAAGGCGCTATGATCGGTCGCTACGGCAATCGTATCGCCAAAGGGCAACTGCCGCTAAATGGTCGGGTGTACGACATCGGCTGCAACGAAGGTGGATTTGGCCATCTACACGGCGGTGCCGGCGGCTTTCATACGCGCTTGTGGACGGCGACGGTGCTGGATGACGGCGATGCACCGGCGGTGCGCTTTTCCTATACTGCCGAAGACGGCGAAGAGGGGTATCCCGGCCGACTGGATGTGGCGGTAGATGTAACCGTGACCGTAGATAATACGCTGATCTTTGCTTATCAGGCGACAAGCGACCAGGACACGGTGGTCAACCTGACCAATCATACCTATTTCAATCTGCATGGGTTCCAAAACGGGAACATTATGGATGTGGAATTGCAGGTAGCTGCCGACGCTATCACACCGGTGGATCAGCATTTTATTCCCACCGGCGAGATTCGTCCGGTGGATGGCACACCGTTTGACTTCCGGGTGGCCAAGCTGATCGGGCGCGATATGGATCTTCGCGATGAGCAACTGGCGATATGCGGCGGCTACGATCACAACTTTGTATTCGGCGCGCCGGGGGAACCCAAGCTGGCGGCGCGCGCGGTATCGCATAAAAGCGGTATCGGCGTGGAATGCACCACCGACCAGCCGGGAATGCAGGTGTATGTGTCCAACGGATTAAGCGAACCGACCGGAAAAGGCGGCGTAGCGCTCTATAAGCATCAAGGCTTGTGTCTGGAAACGCAGCACTATCCCGACAGTCCACACCATGAAAATTTTCCGTCCACCATATTGCGGGCAGGCGAGACCTTCCGCTCCCAAACCAGCTACCACTTCTTCTGTGAGAAGAAATAAAACGCAACATATGATAAACGCCCCGTATTCATCGAGCTTTCTCGGTGAATACGGGGCGTTTTTTATCCGCAAGAGGAATCCGCTTCCGGTTCCATGTCCGGATTGTATTCCGGTCCATAGAAATCCTGTGCAATTTTCTCAAATACACGATGGGTTTCTTCGCATAACGCCTTGGCGGTTTTGCCGGTAGAGGGGATGGGTTCACCCACCGTCATCGTCAGCTTGGGACGACCGAACCAGCCATCCGAAAAGGTGATGACCATCGGCACCACCGGGGCACCTGCTTGAACCGCCGCCACAAACCCGCCCCGGTGAAAAGGACGAATACCGCGGTACCGCGGCCACAACGAGCTTTCGGCACAAAACAACACCAGCTTGCGGCGCTTCAACAGGTTCACCACCGTGCGCTGAAACGCTTTGGCGCCTGAAAAATTGCTGCCTAGCGGAATACCGCCCAGCATTTTGATGATGCGCCCCGCTACCGGAATATCCATGTTTTCGCCCAGCGTGACATACCGCACCTTACGATCGCGGATGGCGCAGCCGCACGCGATCGGCACATCTAGAAAATACACATGATTGATGATCAGTACCGCGCCTTGATGGCGTACTTTACGCAGATTTTTACGCCCGATCACCCGATATTGGCACGCCAGCTTCGCCCAAATAGGGAGCACGATCAGCGCCACCTGTCGAAGCAGCCACGCGTTCAAACGATAAATCGGGTTGCGGCTTTCAAAGCGGTAGGAGGCATCCACCACCGATCGCTTCTTTTTATGCGGCATTTGCAGAATATGCTCGTCCGGGTCATGCGGATACGGCGATGTCATGCGTTCCCTTTCTGGCTATAATAGCGGCAAGCGTCCTCAAACATCTTTTCCATCTGGTCCAGGCAATGGTCAATCGCGAATTGTTCGGCATATTCACGATAGCGCGCCGACATAGCGGCCTTTTCGTCCGGATGCTCGATCCAGTAATCGATCTGCTGCGACAACGAGTGCGGATCGCCTTGGTGGAACAAATTGTGTTCAGTCAAAGCGAATTGGTTGGTGGCGGATTTGTCGCTGTCCGATATGACCGGCACCAGCCCACAGGTGAAAGCTTCAATGCAGGAGATGGCTTCGATCTCGGCATCCGACGGATGCACATACAAATCGCAGGTGTTGATCAAGTCGCACAGCGCCTCCGGCGTATACAACCCCATGATCGGCGGATGGGGCAGGGTGCTGCCCCGCTTTTGAATCGCCTCTTTTTTGGGACCATTTCCGGCGAAGATCAGTTGGATACGGTCGGCATATTGGCTTTGCTTCACCGCATCGATCAGCAGATCATGGCGTTTCTCGGGGGAATAGCGTCCCACAAACAACACGCGAATGGTATCTCCGGCATCCGCCGGACGTGCCACCTCTTTGTGATGGAAGATCGGTGCCACACCGTTGGAAATGACGCGCATATCCAGATCATACCCATTTTCGACCAGTTGATTCGCGATAAACTGGCTGGGGCAATGCACAAAATGCGCATCTTTATAAAATGTACGCCAAAACCGACGATAGATCATGCGATTAGCAAAACCGGCGTGCAGCAAAAAGATGTGACCGGTGATATTCTCCGGTTGACAATGGAACGCGGTGGTATAGGCGATGCCCATTTCCCGTGCCAGACGCATACCGGTTTGTCCCACCTTGAACGGCATTAGAAAATGCACCACATCGCAGCCCTCCATGCCCCGGCGCAGCACCGCTTCGTCCGGCTGGGCAAAGGAAACACCGTTGCTTTCGATATAATGCTGAAACGCCGGAAATTGCCGCTTTTGCAAGGTGACATATCCCGGTTCATCGCAGACGTAGGGGGAGATCACGGTTACCTCGTGTCCGCGCGCTTTCATTCCCTCCACCAACCGCCGTGCAGTGATGCAAGTGCCGTTGTTGGTTTCTCCGTATACATCGGTTACCAATGCGATTTTCATATTGTTTCCCTCATCCTTATTATGTGTTCGTTATATTATGTCACATTTTTCTCTTTTTTGCAAGTATTCGCTGCGTGGGGTATACTGCCGTCGCGATTGGGTCATCCTGTTAGAAAAGTCAAAAGTTTTACCTATCTTTTACGAAAGGTTGCTTTTCCTTTTTACCGTCGACAAATATCATTAAAAACGGCAAGAGAAAGAGCCTATCATAACAATATCTGGAGGAATGACAGATGAAAAGAACATGGAAATTGGCAGCGGCAGCCTTGTCCCTGACCTTTGTGCTGGCGGGTTGCTCGACCACGAACAGCAATCCCGACAGCAGCACCGACCAAACCGGTGCAGCGGATGCTTCGACCGGTATGAGAGGTACCATCACCGTCATCTCGCGTGAAGAGGGATCCGGTACCCGCGGTGCGTTTGTCGAACTGTTCGGTATCGAAGAAAAAGACGCCGATGGCAACAAGGTGGACCACACCACCGAAGAAGCCAACGTGACCAACAACACCGCCGGTATGATCACCAGCGTGTCCGGCGACAAACAGTCGATCGGTTATGTGTCGCTGGGTTCGCTGAACAACAAAGTCAAAGCGGTGAAAATCGACGGCAACGAAGCCACGGTAGACAACGTCAAATCCGGTGCGTATGCCGTGTCCCGTCCGTTCAACATCGTGACCAAAGATAACATGAACGATGTTGCCAAAGACTTCGTGAACTTTATCCTCAGCACGGATGGCCAGAAGATCGTGGAAGATAACCACTATATCCCGCTGGACAACGCGACGTCCTTCACCAGCACCAAACCCTCCGGCAAAATCACAGTGGGTGGTTCCTCGTCGGTGTCGCCGGTCATGGAAAAACTGATCGAAGCGTACAAAAAAGTGAACAGCGGCGCGACCATCGAGCTGCAAACCACCGACTCCACCACCGGCGTAACTTCCACGGTTGAGGGAACTTATCAGATCGGTATGGCTTCGCGTGATCTGAAAGACGAAGAAGTGGCCCAGGGCGTGAAATCCACCAAGATTGCGATCGACGGTATCGCGGTGATCGTGAACAACGAAAACTCCATTGATAATCTGAGCAAGGATCAGGTCAAGAGCATCTTCACCGGTGAAGCGACCGACTGGTCGGCTATCGGCTAACAACCCGAATCATCAAAGAACAAGCCAAAACAGATGGTGGCGATACCGGCAACGGTATCGACCGCCGTCTGTTTGTAAAATAGCTTTTCTTTGACCGGAGGAATGGTAGATGAAAAAGATTAAAGAACCGCTTATGCATTTCGTGTTTTTGTTGGCGGCATGCGCGTCGATCTGTGCGGTAGCATTGATTTGTGTGTTCCTGTTTGCCAACGGTGTTCCCGCTATGCAGAAAGTGGGCATTTTCGACTTTTTGCTGGGCAGCAAATGGAGACCGGGCAACGATATCTACGGCATTTTGCCTATGATCGTTGGCAGCTTGTATGTGACCGCCGGCGCTATCCTCTTTGGGGTGCCGATCGGTATTTTGTCGGCGGTATATATGGCGCGGTTTTGCCCGAAAAAGATTTATCGCCTTTTGAAACCGGCGGTGGAGCTGCTGGCGGGTATTCCCTCGGTGGTTTACGGCTTTTTCGGATTGGTGGTGCTGGTGCCGTTTGTGCGGGATCATTTTGGCGGTAACGGCAGCAGCATTTTGACCGCGTCGCTGCTGCTGGGCATTATGATTTTGCCCACCATCATCGGTGTATCAGAATCCGCCATTCGTGCAGTACCAAACAGCTATTACGAAGGCGGCTTGGCGCTGGGCGCTACGCACGAGCGCAGTGTGTTTTTCGCCACATTGCCGGCAGCCAAATCCGGCATTATGGCGGGCGTGGTGTTGGGCATTGGACGAGCCATCGGCGAAACCATGGCAGTGATTATGGTGGCGGGCAACCAGCCGCGGCTGACTGCTGATTTTCTCAAAGGCATCCGTACCATGACCACCAATATCGTGATGGAAATGGGCTATGCGTCCGGCTTGCACCGTGAAATGCTGATCGCCACCGGTGTGGTGCTGTTTGTCTTTATCCTGCTGATCAACCTGCTCTTTTCCGTGCTGAATAGAAAGAAGGGATAAGCATGCAAGCAACCGAAGCCATTAACAAACAAACCTGGCAGCAAAAATGGGATTCCTACAAACGGCATCCGTTGTCGCTGATTCTCTTTCTGGCGGTATCGCTCGCGATGCTGATCACTGTTGGCGTGCTGGTGCTGCTGATTGGGTATATTCTGATCAAGGGTATCCCACATCTGACCCCTTCGCTGTTTTCTTTGACATACACCAGCGACAACGTTTCGTTGATGCCGGCTCTGGTCAATACCATTTTGATGACGCTAATGTCGCTGCTGTTTGCGGTGCCGCTGGGGATTTTCGCCGCCATCTATTTGGTAGAGTACGCCGGGCGTGGCAACAAGCTGGTCAAGGTGGTGCGTATCACCGCCGAAACGCTGTCCGGTATTCCGTCGATTGTGTACGGATTATTTGGTATGTTGTTCTTTGTGAATGCGCTCAAATGGCAATACTCGTTTTTGTCCGGTTCACTCACGCTGGCGATCATGATTCTGCCGCTGATCATGCGTACCACCGAGGAAGCATTGAAATCGGTGCCGGATTCGTACCGTGAGGGCAGCTTTGGTCTGGGTGCCGGTCGTTTGCGCACGGTGTTTCGCATTGTGCTGCCATCGGCGATGCCCGGCATTCTGGCAGGCATCATTCTGGCCATCGGGCGCATCGTTGGCGAAACGGCGGCGTTGTTGTATACCGCCGGCACCGTTGCCAACTATCCGCGCGCGGTTGCACCGGCAGGCAGCAACTGGCTGCAACAGGGCTTGTCGGTGTTTATGTCCTCCGGACGCACACTGTCGCTGCATATGTATGTGCTGTCCGGCGAAGCGTTGTATATTGACCAAGCCTATGCAACAGCAGTTGTACTGCTGGTCGTGGTGATTGGGATCAATGCGCTGTCCAGCCTGATCGCCAAGAAGATAACAAAGGGATGATGGTATGAATAAAATCACAATACAAGATTTGAACCTGTATTACGGCAATTTTCACGCGCTGAAAGATGTGAACCTGGATTTGGAAGCTAATCGCATTACAGCGTTTATCGGCCCATCCGGGTGCGGCAAGTCGACGCTACTTAAATCGCTCAACCGCATGAACGATCTTGTCGAGGGCTGCCGCATTACCGGCAAGGTGCAATTGGATGGACAGGATATTTACGGCAAAATGGACATCAACCAGCTGCGCAAGCGGGTGGGCATGGTGTTCCAAAAGCCCAATCCGTTTCCGATGAGTGTTTATGATAACATAGCGTTCGGTCCGCGCACACACGGTATCCGCAGCAAACAGAAGCTGGACGAGCTGGTTGAAAAATCGCTGCGCGATGCCGCCATCTGGGATGAACTAAAAGATCGGCTGAAGAAAAGCGCCCTCGGCCTGTCCGGCGGTCAACAGCAGCGGTTATGCATTGCCCGCGCGCTCGCAGTGCAGCCGGAGGTGCTGTTGATGGACGAGCCCACCAGCGCGCTAGATCCTATCTCTACCTCGAAAATCGAGGATTTGGCGGTGGAGCTGAAAAACGACTACACCATCATCATGGTGACGCACAATATGCAGCAAGCGGCGCGTATTTCGGATAAAACAGCGTTTTTCCTGTTGGGCGAAATGGTGGAATACGGCGACACCGAAAAGGTGTTCTCGTTCCCGCAGGATAAACGTACCGAAGACTACATCACGGGGAGGTTTGGATAATGCGCAACCGGTTTGATCATCAGCTGGAACGGCTGAATGCAGAATTGACCGAGATGGGGGAGTTGATCGAAGATGCGATCGATGGCGCCATCTCCACTTTAACCGATCGGTCGGAGGAACAGAAAAAGCAGACCGACCAATTCGAAAAAGAGATCAACCAAAAAGAAAGCGACATCGAAAGTTTGTGCCTGAAGCTGCTGCTGCAGCAGCAGCCGGTGGCCAGCGATCTGCGGTTGATTTCGGCGGCGTTGAAAATGATCACCGATATGGAACGTATCGGCGACCAGGCGGCGGATATCGCCGATTTAAGCCTGTTTATGCCGAACGATCCGCCGAGTGATCGTATGGAGCGCTTGATGCTGATGGCGAACGCCACCACGCGTATGGTGAAAAAGAGCGTGCAAGCCTTTGTGGATCGCGACATGGAGCTGGCGCAAAAGGTTTGCGCTGCCGACGACACGGTGGATGAGCTGTTCGCACAGGTCAAATCCGATTTGATTGCTTGGATTCGCCAAGATGTGGACAACGGCGAATTGGCTCTGGATCTGCTGATGGTAGCGAAGTACTTTGAACGCATCGGTGACCACGCGGTCAATTTGGCAGAATGGGTGATTTTTTCTATTACCGGCCAGCATCGATTGAATGCCACTGTATAATTTTGATACGCAAAACAGCCCCTCACATTGGTGAGGGGCTGTTGCCATTTTCCATACCTATCCGGATTAGTGTTTCTGACCTTTTTCCTGCAACCGGCGGTTTTCGGTGAGCAGTTGATCCGCGACAATATCCAGCTGGCGGTTTTCGTCCACACGGTCAGCCAGCGCGCTTTCCTCCAAGTCGGCATAATTGTCGGCGTGGCCTTTTTTCTTAAAGGACAGCTTGAGCAGCACCGGCGTGAGCACCGCGCAGCATACAACGGTAATGATCACCGGGCCAAAGAAAGCATCCGGCATCAGTCCAAGACTCAAGCCCTTGTTGGCGACGATCAGCGCCACTTCGCCGCGGCAAGCCATGCCAACACCGATTTGGATGCATTCCCGCTGGTCAAAACCGCACATTTTGGCTCCCAGCCCGCAACCGATCAGCTTGGACAGAATAGCGACCACCACCATGCAGATGGCGAACAGCACAATCGACAGCGACATCGCCGGCAGCGTGACCTTCAAACCGATGTTGGCAAAAAAGATGGGGGTCAAGAACAGGTACTGCACCGGCTGAAATTTGCTGGAGATATAATTGCCTTTGGTGGTATTGGCAACGATCAGACCGGCCGCGAAAGCGCCGATGATGTCTGCCACGCCGAATACACGCTCTGCCAGAAAAGACAGCAGCAAACACAGCACAAACGCCGCCACCGGATAGCGGTGCAGATACGGTCGATTTTCGCGACGGGCAGCATACCAGTTGAACCCTTTGACTACTACAAAGCCGACGGCACCCACAAACACGAAGAACAGCAGGATTTTCAAAATCACCAGCAGCACATTGACATTATCTCCAGCAAAGCTGGTGACGATCGTCAGCGCGATCAAACCCAGAATATCGTCGATGATCGCGGCCGCCAGAATGGTGTTGCCCACCTTGGTGTGCAGCTTGCCAAGCTCTTGCAGCGTTTCCACCGTGATGCTTACCGAGGTCGCGGTCAAAATGGTACCGATAAAGATGTTTTGCAGCAACCGATTACCCTCGGTAGCCAAATCACCGCGGTTAAAGATAAATGCCAGCAGTGTGCCCATCACGATAGGAGCCAGCACACCGATCAACGCCACCATAAAGCCGGATTTGCCGGAACGACCCAAATCGCGCAAACTGGTGCCCATACCGGCGGAAAACATAATCACGATCACGCCGAGTTCGGCGAGCTGGGTCAACATTTCGGTGGGCTTCAAAATTCCGAACACCGCCGGACCCAGCAGCAGCCCGGCCAGCAGTGCCCCCACCACCTGCGGCATTTGGAATCGCCGGGTGATCATACCGAGAATTTTTGTGCTGATCAAAATCAGCGCAATGTGCCAAAGATAATCATAAGACATGGTGAAACCTTCTTTTATAATAATTTCTGTTTATTTCAATTCAACAATGGTCACGCCGTTTTCGCCCTCGCCGTACACACCCAACCGATAGCTCTTGACCGATGGATGCGAACGCAGGAAATTGTGAACTGCCTGTCGCATGGCGCCGGTGCCTTTGCCGTGGATCACCGTGATGCGATCCACATTGGTCATCACCGCGTCATCAATAAAACGATCCAGCTCCAAAATGCCCTCGTCAGTCATTTTGCCGCGCAAATCAATTTCAGATGTAATCTCCCGGTCAATGGTGGAGGGGAGGGTGCGGGTGCGTTTTCCGCCGACCGTGGTTTTGGGCTTAGCGGTCTTTTCGTTCAGCAGCCGCAGGTTATCCAGTTTTACGCGGGTGCGAATGATACCGGCCTGCACTTCCACATATCCGGAGGCATCCGCCGGTGCCAGCACCGTTCCGGTTTTGTCGATATCCACGATGCGCACCCCGTCGCCCGTTTTCAACGGACGGGGAAGACGATAATTGTCTTTTTGGCGATGATCTACCGGATCCACCGCGTTGTCCATATCCTTGAGCTTGGAGCGCAGGCGGCTTTTGGCATCCGATGCCGCGGCTGCAGTCTTGGATTGCTTGCGCAGCGCATCCAGCTCTTGCATAAACTGGTCGGCTTGCCACCGGGCGCGTTCCACGATGCGTTGTGCCTCGGCATGGGCTTTTTCCAGTTCCTGCTGCTGTCGTCGCTTCGCCTGCTCCATCTGCTCGCGTGCCTTTTGCCCGGCGTTTTGTGCCGCAATACGCGCGTTTTGGGCGTCCGCCAATTCCTGCTCCAGTTGTTGGCGGCGATCCTCCAGCCGCGATACCACATCTTCCATTCGGCGGTTTTCCGCCGATACCAGTTCGCGTGCGCGGTTCACCACGTCATCCGCCATGCCCAAGCGACTGGAAATAGCAAACGCGTTGGAGCGCCCGGGCACACCCACCAGCAACCGGTAGGTGGGGCGCAGCGTAGCAACATCAAATTCGCAGCTGCCGTTTTCCACACCGGCGGTGTGAATGGCGTATTCTTTTAGCTCCGCATAGTGGGTGGTCGCCGCAATGTGTGCCCCTTGTGCACGCAGCTTTTCCAAAATAGCGATCGCCAGCGCCGCGCCCTCGACCGGATCAGTTCCGGCACCAAGCTCGTCCAGCAGCACCAGGCTGCCGGCATCCGCTTCTTCCAAAATGTGGATTTGATTGGTAACGTGGGCGGAAAAGGTGGATAGCGATTGTTCGATCGACTGCTCGTCGCCGATATCCGCCAGCACGGTTTGGAAAATAGACAGCGAGCTGCCGTCGCTGACCGGCGGCATCAACCCGCACATGGTCATGAGAGTGAGCAAGCCCAGCGTTTTCAGAGTGACGGTTTTGCCGCCGGTGTTGGGACCGGTGATCACCAGCGTGTCAAATGCGGTGCCCAGCTCCACATCAATAGGCACCACTTTTTTTGGATCGATCAGCGGATGGCGCGCTTGCTTTAAGCGGATCACACCGTCATCGGTGATGTCTGGCATGCCGCCTTTCATCTGGTAGCCCAACCGCGCTTTGGCAAAAATCAGGTTTAGTTCCACCAGAATGGTGTAATCTTCGGCAATAGCGTCCGCAAACTGACCGGTTTCCGCCGACAGCGCCGCCAGAATACGATCAATTTCCTCTGCTTCCTGTCCGGTCAGCAGTTTAATGTCGTTGTTGGCGTTGACCACGCCCATCGGTTCCACAAACAGCGTGGCACCGGAAGCGGACGAATCGTGCACCAATCCCGGTACATCCGCGCGATGTTCCGCCTTGACCGGTACTACAAACCGCCCATCCCGAATGGTAACGATCGGATCCTGCAAAAACTTTTGATAGGTGGGGGAGTGGATCATGTGATCCATCTGTTCCCGTACCCGTTGGGAAGCCGAGCGGATTTTACGGCGAATATCCCGCAGCGTGGGCGAAGCGTTGTCCGCCATTTGTTCCTCGGACAAAATGGAGGTGGTGATTTTTTCTTCGAGATATTTGTTGGGCGCCAGCACCGAAAAGCGATCATCCAAACAGCAGCTGATCCCTTCGCAATGATTGCGCCATTCCACCACCGAGCGGATGTTGCGCAGCGTTTCAGCGATGTCCAGCAGCTCCCGCATCGACAGCGAGGCACCGGCCTGTGCCCGGCGCAGCGATGACGCGTTATTCTTCAGTGTGCCAAACGAAGGGCTGCCAAACCGCGCCATCAGCGTAAAGGCGGCGTTGGTTTCCTGCTGCATACGCTTCACTTCGGTCAGCACCGGCACCGGACGAAGATCACGCGCGGCTTGTGCCGCGTCCGGCCCGTTGGTCTGCCCGGCAAGCAATTCTAATATCTTATCCAATTCCAATGTCTGGTAATGGCGATTCATACAATCCTCCTGTAAAAATACACGAACGAGGGATACACATATAAAATAAGTATACCATAAACAGGGGATGTATGCAATGCCTGTCGCTTGTCCGGAGAGCGTTTTTAGCCGATTTGGAAAGTTGTTCGGACGAATATTTTTGAATTTTCTGCGAACCGGGCGCGAAACGCTTGTAATTCGCGCCGATTTTTACTATAATGATTCAATAGGAATTTTGTAACTGCATCAAAAAGGAGTTTAACGCCATGCTACAAACCGTAATCCGTATGCTCCGCTCGGGTGGCGAAATCGATTTTGCATCGCTGGTATTTTTGTTTTTTGGCTATATGGTGCTGATTTTGGTGCTGATGCCGGTGCACGAATGTGCTCACGCCTTTGTTGCCGATCGTTTGGGCGACAAAACGCCGCGGTGGAACGGACGGCTTACCCTGAATCCGATGGCGCATATCGACTGGCTGGGCGCTGCGATGATTTTGCTGTTTGGCATCGGTTATGCGCGGCCGGTTCCGGTGTCGCCCCGTCATTTCAAAAATGCGCGGCGGGATATGGCACTCACGGCGTTGGCCGGGCCGGTATCCAATTTGTTGATGGCGATTGTGTCGGTGGGCATTTTTCGGGTGCTGCTGTTGTTTGGTGGCGGTGTGGAGAACGGCATGCTGTACGCCAACTCTGACGCGCAATGGCTGTATTATGCATATGTTGTCCTGATCCAGGTGTTTGCCAGTGTCAACATCGGGTTGGCCGTGTTCAATCTGCTGCCCATTCCGCCGCTGGATGGATCGCGCATTTTCAGTGCGATCCTGCCCCGCAAATGGAGTTATGTGCTGGACAAATACGAACAATATATCATGATTGGGCTGTTTGTGCTACTGTTTACCGGCGTGCTGGATACCCCGTTGTATCTGCTGCGCCGCGGAGCGGGCGGGCTGATTTGCGCTCTGTTCGGTATGCCCAATCAATTTTAAGGCAGGGGCTTTATGGAAACGATCTCCTATAAGCTGCCCGCGTTTGAAGGGCCGCTGGATCTGCTCCTGTTTTTGGTGCAGAAAAACAAGCTGAATATTTACGATATTCCCATCGCCGAGGTGCTGGCGCAGTATATGGATACCATCCGCCAGATGCAGGAAACCGATCTGGATGTGGCAACCGAGTTTTTGGAGATGGCGGCGCGGCTGGTGCAAATCAAATCCGCCATGCTGCTGCCTCGCCACGAAGAGGCGGAGGAGCTGAAACGCGAACTGACCGGCGAGCTGATCGAATACCGGTTGTGCCAGCTGATGGCGGGGAAAATGGCCAAAATGTACATCGGTGGACAGCTTTTCGTGCGCGCACCGGAGGATGTATCCCCCGACCTGACCTACCGCCGGGTGCATCCGCCCGAAGTGATGCGAGAAGCATATCTGGCAGCGGCCGGGCGGGGCAAACGCCGTTTGCCGCCACCGGCGCAGGCATTCAGCGGTATTGTATCCCGCAAAATCGTGTCGGTATCCTCCAAAATTATGTTTGTGCTGCGGCGGCTGTATAAAAACGAGCGCAAACAAACCTCCTATAACGCTTTGTTCCAATCGGCGCAAAGCAAATCCGAACTGGTAGCAACCTTTCTGGCACTGTTGGAGCTGATAAAAGGGCACCGGATTCGGGTCGACGGCGAGGGCGAGGAGCAAACGGTATCCATGCTGGGGCGGGAACAAACGCCCCCACAGGAGGGATAAAGGATGGAAACAAGAGAATACCAAGCAGCGATTGAAGCCATCCTGTTCGCCAGCGGTGAACCTGTGCCGTTGGCGCGGCTGGCGCAGGCGCTGGAAGTGAACGAAGACGAAGCACGCTTTTTGACCGAAGGGTTGATGGAGCGTTACGCCCGGCAGGAGGGCGGTATCTTGCTGCGGCGACTGGACGATGCGTATCAGCTTTGCAGCGATCCGGCGTATGCCTCTTATGTGCGCACCGCTATGGATTTGCGCCGCAACACACCACTGTCGCAAGCGGCGATGGAGGTGCTGGCGGTGGTGGCGTATAACCAGCCGGTTACCAAAGCCTTTGTGGAGCAGGTGCGCGGTGTGGATTGCAGCGCCGTTATGCAGGGATTGGTTGCCAAAGGATTGGTGGAAGAAAAAGGACGGCTGGAACTGCCCGGGCGTCCGCTGTTATACGGTACCACACCCCATTTTCTGCTCAGCTTTGGGCTGACTACGCTGGAAGATCTGCCGCCGCTGCCTGAAAAAGAGGACGCGCTCGCGCAGGATGAGGCTCCGGATGCGGATGACGCTGATACAGAAGAAAGCGCCGCGCAGGCGGAAGAGCAGCCGGTACCACCGGAAGAGGAAACCCCATGATCGTGTTGTACATTTTGCTGGGGATTCTTGCGCTTTTGCTGATCCTGCTGCTGATTCCGGTGCAGGTAGGGGTCGGGTATCAAAATGACCTGACCGCGTGGGTGCGCTATGGGCTTATCAAGATCCGGTTGTATCCGGTGAAAGAAAAACCAAAAACAAAAAAGCCGTCGGGTGCCAAAAAGCAAACCACAAAAAAAGCGGAACCCAAGAAAAAGAAATCCTCCACTTCGGATAAATTATCCGAAATTGCCGAAAATATGAAACGAGATAGTCTGTCCGAAACGCTGGAGGAAGTGCAGCAGCTGATGCAGCTGATCCAACGCACCACCAAAAAGCTGTTGCGGGCACTGACGATCGATCGGCTGTATTTATCGCTGATTGTGGCTGCCGGTGAAGCGGATACCACCGCAATACGGTACGGACAAGCGTGTGCGGTGATAGCCCCGGCGGCAACTATGCTGCACGAAACCATGCGGGTGAAAAAACAGTACATTGAGGTCACGCCGGGATTTGGCATGGATAAAAGCCGCGTGACGGCGGATATTCGCGTGCATGTGGTGCCACTGCGTATTGTCATAATAGCGCTGGCGGCGCTGATGGGATTTATTCAATGGACGAACACGGCTCAAACGCCGGAGAAAGGATGATATAGCATGGAAAAGAAGGTACAGGAACTGTTGGGCGTTTCGATGGAAAAGGTCAAAAACATGGTGGATGTGGACACCGTTGTGGGCACACCCATTACCGTAGCGAACGACATTACGCTGATCCCTGTTTCCAAAGTGAGCTGCGGGTTTGCCGGCGGCGGTTCGGATCTGCCGACCAAAAATCCGAATAAAGAGCTGTTTGGCGGCGGTACCGGCGTAGGCATGAACATTACACCGATCGCGTTTATTGTGGTGAACAACGGCAATGTGCAAATGCTGCCGGTGGTCGCCAAGCCGGATTCCAACGATCGTTTGGTGAATATGATCCCCGAAATGGTGGACAAAGTCAGCGGGATATTTAAGAAAGATAAAGAATCCGCAGAAACGACGGAAACCACTGAGGAATAACGACTATTGCGCCCCCGCCCTGCATACGCTTTAGAGATACGGCGTATGGAAAGGGGCGGTCTATCGGTGAGATGGCGCAAATGGATGCTGTGGCTTATGATCGGTGGGATTGTGCTGGGCGGCGTTCCGGTCAATGCAGAAGACGCATCGGAGGTGTCTGCGGCATCGGCTGTGATGATGCAGGCGGACAGCGGTCGCATTTTGTATCAGAAGGATGCCCACACGCCGCGGGCGATGGCGAGCACCACTAAGATCATGACCGCGCTGCTGGCGGCCGAGCGTTTGCCGTTGGATCGTGATGTGTCGGTGTCGGCACAGGCTGTGCGGGTCGAAGGAACCGCATTGGGGTTGCGCGGCGGAGATGCGATCAGCGTACGGGATTTGATTACCGGTCTGCTGCTGGCCTCCGGCAACGACGCCGCTAATGTGCTGGCGCAAGAAGTTGCCGGCAGCCAGGAAGCGTTTGCGGTGCTGATGAATCAGCGCGCTGTCGAGATTGGTATGAAACACACCCATTTTGTGACACCGTCCGGGCTGGATGCGGAGGGTCACGCTTCCACAGCATATGATATGGCGTTGTTGGCGCGCGAGGCGTTGAAAAACGGTACGATAGCAGCGATTGTGCAGCAAAAGTCCGCGACAATACGCTTGGGATCACCCAAACGCGCGATAACCATCGCCAACCACAACCGCCTGTTGCAGCTGTATCCGGACGCGATCGGGATGAAAACCGGTTTCACCAAAAAGGCCGGGCGATGTCTGGTATCGGCTGCCAAACGCGATGGCATGACCCTGATCGTGGTCACGCTGCATTGCCCCAACGATTGGGATGACCATATGCATTTGTACGATGCGGCGTTTGCCAAGGTGAAAACGGTGCCTTTGCCGATGGTAAAACTGCCCACCTTGCGGGTAGCGGGTGGAGACAGAGCGGGGGTTAGGCTGACCATCGCTGACTCTTCGCCGGTGGCGGTGATGCAGGATGAGGCGGAGCGTATCCGCACACGCTTGGAGTTGCCCGCTTTTGTGTGGGGCGGCGTAAAAAAAGGCGCGCGTGTCGGGTGGGCGATTTACGCCCTTGACGGACAGGAGCTGGCGCGTGTGCCGGTGCTGGCGACCGAGGACGCCGCAACACTTCCGGTCGCGGGATACGCCGAACAATGCGCGCGGTTGTTTTGCCGAATGCTGCAAGGATTATTGACATGGTAAGGAAAGGAAAACATACATGGCATTGGAACGATTGCAAAAAATATTGTCCGAGCGGGGAGTTGCCTCGCGACGCGGGGCGGAAGAGCTGATCGCGCAGGGCAAGGTAAAAGTGAATGGACGCACCGCGTCGCTGGGCGACAAAGCGGATGCACGCCGCGATTTAATCACGGTGGCTGGCAAACGTTTGGCGGCTGCCGAAGAAAAGCGCTACATTTTGCTGCATAAACCGCGTGGTTACATCACCACTATGAAAGATGAACGTGGACGGAAATGTGTGGAAGAGTTAACGCGCGATGTCGGTGTACGGGTGTTTCCGGTGGGACGGCTGGATCGCGAATCCGAGGGAATGCTGTTGCTGACCAACGACGGCGACTTTGCCAACGCCATCATGCACCCCTCCGCACATGTAGAAAAGCATTATCGCGTCACGCTGCGCTCGGCGGTGACTGACGAACAGCGCTTGGCGTTTCAGGAAGGCATCGTGCTGGACGGTCGCCGCACCGCACCCGCTGATATGACCGTACTGCAGGAGGAACCCGGCCGCACGGTGGTCAGCATCACACTGAAAGAAGGACGCAACCGCCAGATCCGTCGCATGTGTGAGCAACTGGGTTTGGATGTGATCCGACTGAAACGCACCGCCATCGGCAGCGTAAAACTCGGTATGCTGCCGCCCGGAAAATGGCGCGATCTCACCCCGCAGGAAGTAAAAGCGCTGGTGATGGCGTCGCGTGTGGAGCAAAAGGTGGCGGCGGATTACATTAAAAATGGTCGTCGCCCTCATCAAGGAGGCGGTTCACGTGCTGACCATCGCTCCCGCCGCTGAACCGCGTCGCCAAGAACTGGCTGCCGTGTATGGTGTGCCGGATGCGCGGGTGATGCTTGCTTGCAGCGTCGTCAGGGAAGAGGGCGGTTGCGCGTATGCCATCGAGAGGAATACGGTGCATTTGTTCCGGCTGTGGACAAACGATAGCGCGCTGCAGGACGGAATTTTGCGGGCGGTATTAAATGCCGGCTATCTGGCCGGAGCTATCCGAGCGGTTTGTGAATATGAGCCGCTGGAGCCGTTGCTTCGTTTCGAAGGTTTTGTGGTGTCCGAAGAGGGGATGACGGTCGATTTGGCAGAATTTTTCTCTCGTCCCTGTCACGGTATAAAATAAAGCAAAAACAGCCTGCTCTTTGGTTGACAAAGGGCGGGCTGTTCTGGTAAAATAATAGGTACTTGTATAGACAGGAGGCATCCTTTTATGATACGCAGCATGACCGGCTACGGTCGGCACCAAGCGTCCGTCAACGGTATGGACATCACCGTCGAAATCAAGTCGGTGAACCACCGGTATTACGAATATTCGTCCCGTTTGCCGCGCACCTACGGCTTTTTGGACGATAAGCTGAAATCTTATTTGCAAGGGCGCATTGCCCGCGGTAAAGTCGAGGTATATGTATCCATCGATACGGTGGATGCTCCCGGCAGCGATGTGGTGGTCAACTATTCGTTGGCTGACAGCTATGTGAAAGCTCTGAAAGATCTCAGCGCGCGGTATGGACTCAAAGACGATGTGTCGGCGATGTCGTTGACGCGTTTCCCGGATATTTTAACGGTGCGTAAAGCGCCGGAGGATGAGGACGCGGTTTGGGATGCTGTGCGCAGCGTTGCGGAAAAAGCGCTGGATGCATTCGTCACTATGCGGGAAAGGGAAGGCGCGCGACTGAAAGAAGACGTGCTTTCCCGCGCTGCCACGATCCTGCAGCTGGTGGAACAGGTAGAGGAACGCTCGCCCCAAACGGTGCAGGCGCACATGGAAAAGGTACAGGCGCGTATGCGGGAATTGCTGGACGGTGCCGCGGTGGACGAACAACGACTGCTCACCGAAGCGGCGCTGTATGCCGATAAAATTGCTGTTGCCGAAGAAACGGTTCGACTGCGCAGCCATATTGCTCAGCTGGAACAGATGATGGAAAGCAGCGAAGCGATCGGCCGCAAACTGGATTTCCTTGTACAAGAGATCAATCGCGAGGCCAACACCACCGGCTCCAAATGCCAGGATGTGGAATTGGCACGGATTGTGGTGGAAATCAAGGCGGAAGTGGAAAAAATCCGCGAGCAAATTCAAAATATTGAATAAAAGAGGAGCCGAACATGAAATTGATCAACATCGGTTTTGGCAACATGGTGCTGGCGCAGCGCGTGATCGCCATCGTCAGCCCCGAATCGGCCCCGATCAAGCGTATTGTGCAGGAAGCCAAGGAGCGCGGATCATTGATCGACGCAACCCACGGTCGCCGCACCCGCGCTGTTTTGATTACTGACAGCGACCATGTTCTTTTGTCTGCGCTGCAGCCGGAAACGGTGGGCGGGCGCTTGAACGGTCACGAGAATGAAGAGGAGGCGGACGAGGATGTCTAAACGCGGACTTTTGGTGATTTTTTCCGGTCCGTCCGGCAGCGGAAAAGGCACCGTGCTGCAATCGTTGCTGACAGAGCGGCCGGATGTAGCAGTTTCGATTTCCGCCACCACCCGTCAGCCGCGTCCCGGCGAGCAGGATGGGGTGCACTATTTCTTCCGCCAGCGCGAAGAATTCGAGCAAATGATCCGTGAGGATCAGCTGCTCGAATATGCCGAATATAGCGGCAACTACTATGGCACGCCGCTGTCCTTTATTGAGCAGCAGCGGCAGCAAGGTCGCCATGTGGTGCTGGAAATCGAGGTGCAAGGTGCGCTGCAGGTGATGCAGCGGTGCCCGGATGCGGTATCCATCTTCTTGGCACCTCCGTCGCTGGCAGTGTTGGAAGAGCGCCTGCGCGGACGCGGCACCGAAACTGAAGAGGTAATTTTGCGCCGCCTTGGCGAGGCGCACCGCGAACTCGCCAGCATGGATAAATACCAATACATTGTTGTCAACCGCGAGGTGGCACAAGCCGCCGCGGATGTCGATCATATTTTATGTGCCGAAGCTATGCGGAGCGACCGCATGCAAGAGTTTAAGGAGGAATTTTTACAATGCTGAATCCGAATGATATTGAAAAAATCCAAGGCGACAACAGCCGCTATGCTGTCGTGATCGGTATCGCCAAACGCGCCCGCGAAATCGCCGAACAGGCGGAGCAGGAGCAAACCATTCTGCTGGAAAAACCGGTCAGCATGGCGATCGAAGATTTTGAATCCGGCGATTATAAGCTGGTGGAAGAAGATCATCCCGAAGACGAAGAAGAGGAAGAGTAACTCTTGCGCGAACGCATCCACAAGGAGGGAACGCCGTGATTCTGCCGAAAATTGCCAGAATTGCCGTGGAGCAAACGGCGTTTCATTTTGATAAACTGTACGATTACACGATCCCGGACCGCATGGGCGACGTTCCTTGCGGAAGCCGGGTTCTTGTGCCATTTGGCGGGGGAAATCGCCGCCGCCAAGGGATCGTATTGGCGTATGCCGAAAGCGGCGAGGTGGCCAAGCTAAAGCCCATCAGCGCGGTCTTGGATGCTCAGCCGCTGCTGAACGATGAGATGCTTGCTATGGTCCACTGGCTGAAAGAGCGCACTTTTTGTACCTATTTCGATGCGGTGCGCGCTATGCTGCCCAGCGGGCTGTATATGCGGATTCGTCCCATATACCGCGTTGTGGAGGAACTGCCGGGCGAAGCGTTGTCGGTGCTGTCGCCGGAGGAAAAGCAAGCGTGGGATATTGTGGCGGCGCGCGCCCAAGGGATCGAGCAGGAAAAGCTGCTCTCGCTGCTGGGGATGAAAGGACGCGCCGATCTACCGGAAAAGCTGGTCAAAAAAGGCTTTTTCCGCCGGGATGACGATGCTTATCGCCATGTGGGCGATGCCACCCTGCGGATGGTGCGCCTCAACTTCCCGCCGGAGGAACTGGCCGATACCATCACACGATTCCGCTGCACCGATAAACAACAGGCCGTGTTAAATCTGTTGTGCGATGTCGGCTGTGCCTCGGTGAAAGAGTTGTGCTACTTTTGCTCGGTTACCACGGCGGTGGTGCAAGCCCTTGTCAAGAAGGGCCTGCTGGAATGTTATGATGCCGAAGTGCTGCGCTCGCCCCACAAGCGACCGGTAACAGCCCAAACGGCCAAGCCGGCCACCCTAAATGAAGAGCAACAAAAAGCATTTTGCGATCTTTTGGCACGATATCGTATGGGAAAACCCGCCGGCGCACTGCTGTACGGTGTGACCGGCAGCGGCAAGACACAAGTGTACATGAGCCTGATCGATCAGGTGATTGCCGATGGACGCGGTGTGTTGGTGTTGGTACCGGAAATATCGCTGACGCCGCAAATGATGAACCTGTTTTTGAACAAATACGGTCAACAGGTGGCGGTACTGCACAGTGGTTTGGCCATCGGCGAGCGGATGGACGAGTGGAAACGCATTAAACGAGGCGACGCCCGCATTGTGGTGGGCACGCGCTCGGCGGTGTTTGCGCCGTTGGCGCATATCGGGTTAATTATATTGGATGAGGAACAGGAACACACGTATAAATCCGAATCCACACCGCGCTATCATGCGCGCGATGTGGCACGCTTTCGGTGTGCCAAGCACAACGCGTTGATGCTGCTATGCTCGGCGACACCGTCTATTGAAAGCTACCACGCGGCCTTATCCGGTCGCTATTCGCTGCATACGCTGAAAAACCGCTATGGCAATGCCGGGTTGCCGGTTGTGACCGTAGCAGATGAGCGCGTGGAAAATTTGGATGACAGCGCTATTGGCGAAACGCTGCGCACAGAGATGACGGCTTGTTTGGAGCAGGGAAAACAGGTGATTTTGCTGCTGAACCGGCGGGGATACCACACTCATGTATCCTGCCGCAGCTGCGGTCATGTGTTTACCTGTCCATCGTGCAGCATTTCTATGACCTACCACCGGGCGAACGGCCAAATGGTGTGCCATTATTGCGGGCATATGCAGCCCCCACCCACGACGTGCCCCGAATGTGGGTCTAATAAATTGCAGTTTGCGGGGCTGGGGACGCAGCGCGTGGAACAGGAGTTGTCTCAGCTGTTTCCGGATGCCTCTGTGTTGCGTATGGATACTGATACCACCATGTCGCGTTTCGCGTATGAAGAAAAGTTTGCAGCATTTGGCGAGGGAAAATACGCCATTATGATCGGTACCCAAATGGTTGCCAAGGGGCTGGATTTTCCCAATGTCGGGCTGGTCGGAGTATTGTCTGCCGACCAATCGCTGTATACCGATGATTTTCGGGCATTTGAAACCACCTTTTCTTTGCTGACACAGGTGATTGGTCGTGCCGGTCGTCGGGGTAGCGAGGGAAAAGCAGTGGTGCAAACCTACACGCCGGACAATTATGTGATCGATCTGGCAGCAAAGCAGGATTACGACTCTTTTTACACAGCAGAAATCGCATCGCGGCGGCTGATGAAGTATCCGCCGTATTCCGATTTGCTGCAATTCGGCTTTGTGGGGGTACGCGAAGGGCAGGTGCGCGAAGCCGCCTTTCGGTTTTTGCAGGATTTGCGCACCGCTCTTACAGGCGAATATGCCGATATTCCGGTGATCGCGTTGGATCCCACACCGGCATCGGTTGCGCGCACGGCGGGCAAATATCGCTATAAAATACTGATAAAAACTATCAACAGCGCTCGTTGCCGTCAAATGACAGCTAATTTGTTGACGAGGGCAGGGCGCGATCATCATTATAAGGGTGTAACGGTTTTTGCGGATATGAATCCGGCAGGCACCCTGTAACGGTTTTGGGAAAGGAGAATGTCATTATGGCTATTCGCAATATTCTTGTTGAGGGAGATCCGGCACTGCATAAAGTCTGCCGTCCGGTAACAGAATTTAATGAACGCCTTTGGCAGCTGCTGGACGATATGGCGGAGACGCTGCACGAATCGGGCGGTGTAGGACTGGCCGGCCCCCAGATAGGGGTTTTGCGGCGTGTGTTTATCATGGATATGGGTGATGGTGCCGGTGTGATCGAATGCATCAACCCCAAGATTATTGCTCGAAAAGGACAGCACGAGGTGGAAGAAGGTTGCCTGTCCTGCCCCGGTGAATGGGGAATCGTCGTGCGCCCGAAAGAAGCCATTATGCAGGCGCAAAACCGTAAAGGAGAAACCTTTACACTAAAAGGCGACGGTATGCTGGCGCAATGTATGTGCCATGAAAACGATCATCTGGATGGAATTTTGTTCAAACAAAAAGTGGTGCGTATGCTGACTCCGGAAGATATGCAATCTCACCGGAAAAAGAGGTGATCCCATGCGTGTGGTATTTATGGGAACACCGGATTTTGCGGTACCCAGCTTAAAGCGATTAGAGGCGGACGGTCATACGGTCGCACTAGTTGTTACCCAAGCAGATAAACCCAAAGGGCGGGGGAGAACGCTTACGCCACCCCCCGTAAAGGAATACGCCCTTACAAAAAATTGGCCGGTATTTCAGCCCGCTCGCATGAAAGCAGAAGAAACGCTTCAAACCATTCGCGATGCCCGGCCGGATGTTATTGTGGTCGTGGCGTTTGGACGCATTTTGCCGCCGTCTATTTTATCCTTGCCGCGTTATGGATGCATCAATGTGCACGGTTCACTGCTGCCGCGCTACCGCGGCGCCGCACCGATTCAGTGGGCGGTGTTGAATGGTGACCGCGAGGCCGGTGTCACCACCATGCAGATGAACGAAGGCCTGGATACAGGCGATATGTTGCTGACAAGCTCCAGAACCTTACAGGACGACACAACGGCGGGAGAGCTGTTCGACTTGCTTTGCGAAGACGGCGCGGAGCTGCTTTCGCAAACATTGCGATCATTGGAGGCGGGAACGCTGCACCCGATCCCTCAAGATGACACCAAAGCGTCTTATGCACCGATGCTTGACAAATCCATGAGCCGGATTGATTGGAACCGAAGCGCGTGGGAGGTTCACAATCAGGTGCGGGGGCTTAATCCATGGCCGTCAGCCAGCACGTTGTATCACGGAAAAACGCTGAAAGTGCACACTTCGCATGTAGGGGATGATACCGATGCAGCGGCTGGTTCTGTTGTATCAGTATCGCCGCTGCAAATCGCCTGCGGCGATGGCAAAGCCATCGTGCTGGACGAGGTGCAGATAGAAGGCTCCAAGCGCATGGCGGCATCTGATTTTCTGCGGGGACATCCGCTGGAAATCGGCGACCAGCTTCCCGGTCGCGAACAATAATCATATATCATCGGAAAGGGGCGTTGGCGTATGCTGACTGCGTATATTCCCGGATATTATTACATGGACTACTGGTATCTGATTTTGGTGGTTCCGGCGCTGATCATCACCGTATGGGCACAAATCAAAGTGTCCACTACTTTCAAAAAGTACAGTAAATATGCGGTGGGTTCCGGGCTGACGGGTGTCCAGGCATCTGAGCTGATCCAGCAGCGGCACGGATTGCAGGTTCCCTGTTCGCAGATTGCCGGATCTATGACCGATCACTATGACCCGCGCTCCAACTCGATTCGCTTGTCCGAAACGGTTTACGGTGTGTCCAGCGTGGCGGCGGTGGGCGTGGCTGCTCATGAAACCGGTCACGCGCTGCAGTATGCCGAAGGGTATTGGCCGATCAAGCTGCGCATGCGTTTGGTGCCTATTACCAACTTTGCATCGGCGGCTTCACCGTGGCTGCTGATGCTGGGGCTGGTGTTGTCTTTCCTGCCGTTGGCATATTTGGGCGTGGCATTCTTTGGATTTGCCGTAATTTTCCAGCTGGTAACACTGCCGGTAGAATTTAATGCCAGCGCCCGTGCTTTGTCGGCGTTGGTCGAAGGGCAGATGCTGACGCAAGACGAGCTGAAAGCGGCTAAAAAAGTGCTATCCGCGGCGGCGATGACCTATGTAGCGGCGCTGCTGGTATCGCTCATGCAGTTTTTGCGGTTGTTGCTGATTGTGATGGGACGCGGACGGAGGAACGACTGATGCCCGATAATGCCCGTAGCTGGGCGGTGAAAGCGCTGACGCGTTTTTACCGCGATAAGAGCTATTCCAACATTTTGCTGGAGGAAGAACTGCAAAAATGTGCACTGCCACAGCAAGATAAAGCACTGGCAACTACCTTGTTTTACGGAGTGATCGAGCGCCAACTCACGCTGGACTATCTGATCTCCTGCTTTTGTAAGATGAATATCAAGCGACTCCATCCCACCGTGTTGAATATTTTGCGGGTGGGGGCGTACCAGTTGATCGCCATGGATAAGATCCCTGCTTCTGCCGCGGTCAACGAAATGGTGACGCTCGCCAAACGGATGGGACAAGCCCGCGCCAGCGGCATGATAAATGCCGTACTGCGTGCGATGGATAGGGAAGGCCGGCAACGGCTGGACGCACTGCCCGATACGCCTACGGGATGGGAGAAGCGCTATTCCTGTCCGCAAGCGCTGCTGAGCATTTGGGAAAGCGGCTACGGACGAGAACGCACCCGCGCTTTGGCTAAGCAGTGCAACAGTCATCCCGCTGTTTACTTACGCGTTAATACATTGGTAACAACGACCGAAAAACTGGCGGAGGAACTTGACAAAATTGGTGTTTCTTACCGCAAGGTGGAGGGGCTGCCCAATTGTTTGGAGATTTTGCAAAATTCTTACCGGAAAAAGCTTGAAAAATTACCCAAAAACTGGTACTATCATCAAGATATAGCCTCGCAATGGTCCTGCTTGGCGCTGGGCGCACAACCTGGTGAAAAGATTGCGGATGTGTGTGCGGCGCCGGGCGGAAAAAGCTTCACTGTGGCGCAGTATATGCAAAACCAAGGTGAGCTGTATTCCTGCGACATATACGCCGCCAAATGCGATGTTATTCGCCGGCGGGCGGCAGAGTTGACCGCCACGGTGATTGAGGTTCATGAGCGGGATGCGTCGCAGCCATGCGCGCCGCAGGAAAAGGGTGCATTTGACCGCGTGCTGTGCGATGTGCCTTGCTCCGGTTTAGGTGTCATTCGGCGCAAGCCGGAGATTCGGTACAAAGATACGACCGCGTGGGAGCAGCTTCCAGCCATACAGTGGCGTATACTGGAGGCCAGCGCGGCTATGGTACGGTCGGGCGGCGTGCTGCAATATTCCACCTGCACTCTGCGGCCGGAGGAGAACGAGCAAATCGCTTCCCGCTTTCTGGCGGAACACCCGGACTTTTCTCCGCGGGTTCTGCCGCTGGATGTATGCTTCGGGCGAGCAGGGCTTGAGCCTTCTCATATGATTACATTGTTCCCTGACGAGCAGGGGAGCGACGGATTTTTTATTGCCGGTTTTGTTAGAGAATGAGGTGACATATTGGAACGTCTGGATATTCGTGCACTGCCGGAGGATGTGTGGCAAGCACAACTGAAGGAATGGGGGCAGCCCGCTTTTCGGGCGCGCCAGGTGCGCGACTGGCTGGATCGTGGTGTCACCGATTTTGAACAAATGACCAATTTGCCACAGGCGCTGCGTGCGCAGCTGGCGGCTCATTACTCGATCGCTCATGTGGAGATTCGCCGGCGGCTGGTATCCCAAATTGACGGCACGGTAAAATATCTGTACGCCATGCCGGATGGCGAAACCGTCGAGTCGGTGCTGATGCAGTATAAGCATGGATGGTCGCAATGCCTGTCGACCCAAGCCGGATGCCGTATGGGCTGCGCTTTTTGCGCCACCGGCATGGGCGGTTTGCATCGCAATTTGACCGCCAGCGAAATGTTATCGCAAATTGAGGTAGCGCAGCAGGATCGCGATGTGCGCGTATCTTCTCTGGTACTCATGGGCATGGGCGAGCCGTTGGATAATTTTGATGAGGTGGTTCGTTTTTTGCAGCTTCTTTCGGAAGAAGGTGGCGTGCATATCGGCATGCGCCATATTTCACTGTCCACTTGCGGACTGGTAGACAAAATTTATCAATTGATGGAATACCGCTTTCCGCTGACTCTGTCCATCTCGCTGCATGCGCCCAACAATGAATTGCGCTCGCAGTTGATGCCGGTGAACCGACGCTGGCCGGTGGAGGAGCTGCTGAAAGCCTGTCGCACCTATATCGACACGGTGGGACGGCGAATTTCTTTTGAATATGCGATGATGGATGGTGTAAACGACAGCGACGCCTGTGCGCGGGAGCTGGTATCCCGCTTAAAAGGGATGCTCTGCCATGTGAACCTGATCCCCGCCAATGCGGTGGAGGGAAAAGGGCACCATCGCAGCAGCGCCGCACGACTTGCGGCGTTTCAAGGCATCATTGAGCAAAGCGGTATCCCGGTAACGGTGCGCCGTACGCTGGGTGCGGATATAAACGCCTCCTGCGGACAGCTCCGCCGGGAGGAAGAACAAACCCGATCATAAGAAAGGAGGGCCTGTTGTGAACTTATATGGACAAACAGACACCGGTTGTGTACGACCCAATAACCAAGACGCGTATCGCGTTGGCGAGCTTTCACAAGAGGCCTGTTTTGCGGTTGTGTGCGATGGTATGGGCGGTGCCGCCGGCGGCAGCGTGGCCAGCACACTGGCAGCCGACACCATTGAGCAACGCCTGCGCAGCGGGTATCGCGACGAGATGAATGAATCCTCGCTGCTGCATTTGCTGGAAACCGCTGTTTCTGCCGCCAACGCGCTGGTATATGATGAGGCGATGGCAGATGTTGATCTGCGCGGTATGGGCACAACGGTGGTGGTGGCTATTGTACGGGGCGACCAGGCGTACACCGCCCATGTGGGTGACAGCCGCATATATCTGATTACCGACACCTTGGAACAGCTGACCCGTGACCATTCCATTGTGCAGGAGATGGTCGAAAAAGGACAGCTGACGCCGGAAGAAGCCAAATATCACCCGCGTAAGCATCTGATAACCCGCGCTGTCGGCGTAGACAGTCGGGTATCCTGTGACCTGCAGGTGACCGATCTGCCGTCCGGCGCGCAGTTGCTGCTGTGCAGTGACGGATTGACCAATATGTTGGATCAGGATGAGCTGCTTCCGATTTTGAAAGATGCAGACGATGCCGCCTCCATTCCGGAGCGGCTGATCGAATCCGCCAAACAGGCGGGCGGGCACGACAACATCACGGCTGTGGTTATGATTCCGTAAGCGTATCCGTGTTCAAAGAATAGAAAGCGAATTGCAGGAGTGAGATCGAATGGATAAATACTTGGGAAAGCGGCTGGATGGCCGGTATGAGATCAAAGAAATCATCGGCGTGGGCGGTATGGCTTGCGTATACAAAGCATATGACACGATCGACGACCGTATTGTATCGGTCAAAATATTGAAAGACGAGTATATGGCGAACGAGGAGTTTACCCGTCGCTTCAAAAACGAATCCAAAGCCATCGCCATTTTGTCGCACCCCAACATCGTGAAGGTGTACGATGTGAGTTTTGGCGAGCGGTTTCAATATATTGTCATGGAGTACATCGATGGCATCACGTTGAAAGAATACATCGATCAGCAAAAAGAGATCAAATGGAAAGAAGCGGTCCATTTCACCGTTCAGATTCTGCGCGCTTTGCAGCATGCACATGATAAGGGGATTATCCATCGTGATATCAAGCCGCAAAATATTATGTTGCTGCCGGACGGCACCATCAAGGTAACGGACTTTGGCATTGCCCAATTCTCGCGCCAGGAAACCCGAATGAACACCAACGGCGAAAACAAAGCCATTGGTTCGGTGCATTACATCAGCCCGGAGCAGGCGCGCGGTGAGATCACCGATGAAAAAGCCGATATCTATTCGGTTGGCGTGATGCTGTATGAAATGCTGACCGGATGCCTGCCATTTGAGGCGGATAACGCTGTGTCGGTGGCGATCATGCAGCTGCAATCGGAGCCTAAAAAGCCCAGCGAGATCAACCCTCAGATTCCGGAGGGATTGGAAGAGATCACGCTGAAAGCGATGCAAAAGGATCCGCAGGCGCGGTATCAATCGGCGGCAGAGATGCTGTACGATATTGATGAGTTCAAACGCAATCCCAGTATTCACTTTGAGTACAAATATTATCACGATAATGCCTCCGCCAATTTTGTGGAAACCGTGTCCCGCGTTAAAAACGAGCCGACCGAAGAGGCGTACGCCGAGGATGATGAAGACGAAGGCAAAAAATCCATGTTGCCGGTGCTGGCGGCGATTGCCGGCGCGCTGGTACTGATTGCCATGATCTTTGTCGGTATTTGGGCAGTGAATCGTTTGCTGAACGAGCCCGGCAAAGAGAATGTGATTGTACCGAATTTGGTGGGACAAAACTATTCGGCAGTTACCGCTAACCCGGATTATAGCTCACTGAAGTTTGTGGTGAACGAAAAATGGGATGACACCGTTCCGGCGGGCGAGATCATCGATCAAAAACCGTCTGACGGTATTGAAGTGAAGATCGGCAGTGAAATCAAGGTTACGGTCAGCAAGGGTCCGCAGACTATTGAAGTACCGCAGATCAAAGAAGGACGCGAAAAATCCACTGCCATTTCCGAGATCGAGGGCGCCGGATTTAAGGTGCAGGAAGTCAGCGAAAGCAGCAGCACGGTTGCATCGGGTCTGGTGATCCGTACCGAACCGGCGTATCCGGAAAAGGCGCCGAAGGGCAGCACCATTGTGCTGTATATCAGCAATGGACCGGAACCGGTTCCGGAAGAGGACATTCCGGATGTCACCAAGATGGCGCAGGAGGATGCAATCTCCAAGCTGAAAGAAAAAGGCTTCCTGGTGGATGAGCAAAAAATCGAAGTAGTAAACCAGGCGGGATATGAAAAAGGATTTGTGGTTAACCAAACGCCCAGCAGCGGAAAAGCACAGCCCGGCACCAAAATTCAGCTAACAGTCAGCTCCGGTTATCAGGATGTGAATCTGAAAGTGGATCTGCCGGATACCACCACGGCGGTGGATCTGCAGGTGTATGTGAACGGTGAGCTCAAATCCGGCAGCGAGATGGGAACCAACTTGAAAAACCTGCTGCCGAGCGATAAAAAGAGCGTTTCGCTTACCTTGACGGCGCAAAAAGAAAGCTATCCGGTTACCATCCGTATCGCCGCGGCAGGCACCGAAAACTTCCAGGTGTATAAGAGCTTTACCGCCAACGGTTTGGATGGAACGGCTGTTGAAAACGAGTCTATTCCGTTCGACGATCCGTATAAGATCAATTGATCGCGGTGGGTGAGATAACCATGGAACAAACAGAAGGACGAATTATCCGTTGCATTGGCGGCTTCTATTATGTAGAAGCCGCCAATGCGGTATACGAGTGTCGCGCGCGGGGCATTTTTCGCAAAGAGCGTATGACCCCGTTGGCTGGCGATCGGGTTATGATCGAGCTGTTGGGCGAGGGGAAAGGCGTGCTGTCGCAAATATTGGACAGACGCAACCAATTGGTGCGCCCTCCGGTCGCTAATTTGGATTGCTTGGTGATCGTGGTATCCATCGCTGATCCGGCACCGGTGCCACTGTTGGTAGATCAAATGGTCGCCATTGCTGAAAAGAACCATATCGAACCGGTGATCGTTATCAATAAATCTGATTTGGGTGACCCCCGCCAGTGGGAGGAAACCTACCGTTTGGCAGGATTGCCGGTGTTCGCGCTATCCGCGCTGGATGCGGAGGCAACTGCCCTGTTGCGGCAGGCTCTGGCCGGAAAGCTATCGGCATTCACCGGCAATTCCGGTGTAGGCAAATCCAGCTTGCTCAATGCGATGTATCCGACATTGTCGCTGGAAACCGGTGAGATCAGTCAAAAGCTGGGGCGTGGACGGCATACGACCCGCGCCGTAACGCTCTATCCGCTGCCGGAGGGCGGGTATATCGCCGATACACCCGGCTTTTCATCGCTGGATATGGAGCGTGCCCAACCCATTTTGAAAAATGAGCTGGCCGATTGCTTTCGGGAATTTGCACCTTTTTGGGGTCAGTGCCGCTTCACTTCCTGCGCGCATATCAAAGAAAAAGATTGTGCCATCCGCCAAGCGGTGGAGGACGGCAAAATTGCCCGTTCGCGCTACGACAGCTATGTGGCGATGTATGAACAGGTAAAGGATAAAGAGGAGTGGTCGTTGCGATGAATCGCTGCGTGATCGTGGGCGCTGCGCCGGTGGCAGATCCCGCTTATTTGAAGCAACTGCTGCGTCCGGATGATTTTTTAGTAGCAGCCGACGGCGGACAGGATACCATGCATGCCATGGGCTGTGCGCCAGCACTGCTGGTGGCGGATTTTGATTCCAGCTGTTCGGCAGCCTCTTTGTCCGATGCGACCGAAGTGGTGCAGCTGCCGGTTTGCAAGGATGATACCGACACACTCGCAGCAGTAAAACTGGCTCGACAGCGCGGGTATCGGGATTTTTTGCTGCTCGGTTGTTTGGGCGGACGGCTGGATCACACCATTGCCAACCTTCAAGTGCTCGCGTCGTTGACGGCGGATGGCTGCAGCGTTGTTTTGGCGGACGAACACAACGAGGTTCGGTTGTGGGAGCCGGGGGAGCACCAACTTCCGTATCGGGCGGACAGAGGGTTTTCGCTGCTTGCATTTGATCCGGTTGTCGTCGGAATCACCATTCGTCAGGCAGCCTATACGCTGGAAAACGGCACCCTCACCTCGAATTTTCCGCTGGGTATCAGCAACGAATTTGTTCCGGAGATACCGGCGCTCGTTTCCTTCACCTCCGGTCGTTTGCTTGTTGTTTGTTCAAAAGATTGACACCATCGCCTCCGTTTGGGAATATGCTGTGAATGATAGAGCACTACACAGCGATAAGCCGAAACGGAGGCGATGATGGGTTGAAAAGCCGTTGCCAAAGCTGCGCCGGATGCGGTGCGGCTGCTTTTGGAGCAGGATTACTGGTAGCCACCTTGTTTCCGATAAAGCTGATCCTGATCGTGGTTGCCGCTATACTGATGCTGGCGGGGTTCTCCGCTTGCAAAAAATAGGGGAGGCGAGGGCGTATGAAAATCGTGATCGTGAAAAGCCCCAAGGTGTTTGGCGGGCTTTTGCGCAAGCTGTTTGGCATCCAAAAAGACCGGATGGATACATAAAACATTGAATACCGGCATAATCTATAGGGAGTTTGCAAGGCGGGCGATTTGTATCGTCCGCCTTGCGTCAATTTTCATACAAAAGCATTTGTTGATACAGATGCTTTCACCAAATTAAATTGTCCGATTTCACAAAGTGTTTACAAAATCTTTCTTGACAAACGATCCCCCGCTCTATATACTTAACCAAGTTAACTAATTGATGATGAGATGGAGGTGTGATTTTCTTTTGGATGGAATGATGATGATGGATGTCATTCGTCGCTTTCGTCAGCTGCATCACCAAATGAGCACCAAGCTGTGCTTGCTGTCATACAGCGAAACCGCCATTTTGCAGATCACACGAAAAAGCGGAAACTATATCAGCGTAAGCGAAATTGCGCGCGCCAGTTCCTCGTCACTACCGTCTATTTCGCGCACTCTGCGGCAGCTTCGCGAAAAAGGCTACATCGACAGCTGCACCGATGAAAATGACCGACGAAACACCTATGTGGCGCTCACGCCGGCCGGTCAGGATATCTTGGCCAAGGATATGGAGCAGCGCAAGCGGTTCCATGCGGCTGTGGTACAGCGTATGGGCGAAGATGAATGGAATACCATGTGCCGGTTGGTTCTTACGATGCACGACTGTATGCAGCAGGAGTTGGAGAACTGGCCGGATAACCAACCGGTAGGAAAGGAATGAGCATATGCTGAAAATGCTGCGTTATATGAAAACCCAATGGAAAACCGTGATAGCCATTATCGTGCTGCTGTTTGTGCAAGCTATCTGTGACTTGTCATTGCCCACCTATACCTCGAATCTGATCGACGTGGGTATTCAAAACAGCGGTGTAGAATTTGCCACCCCCACGGTGATTCGTGCACAAGAGTATCAGAAAGTGCAGCTGTTTATGACAGAGGACGAAAAGACGCTGTGGAACGCGGCTTACGAGCAAGGCAGCGACGGCAATTTTCATATTAAGGATGAGTCGCGCAAGAATATGCAGCAGCTGGATGATACCTTTACACACCCGATTTTGATCACCTATATGCTCTCGCATATGTCGACCGACCAGCAGGTCGCTGCCGCCTCCACAACGGAGGCGGGTGGAACCCCTGATTATGCAGCGATTCGCTCATCGGTGGAAGACAAGATGCAGTCGATGGGCGAAACCATGCTGCATTCTTCGGCGGTGGCATATGCGAAAGAAGAGTATACGGCGGTGGGAAAAGACTTAAACCAAATGCAGACGGCGTATCTGTGGAAGATCGGCGGCGTGATGATCGGTATGGCGCTGCTGATGGCCGTTTCGGCTGTATTGGTGGGTTTGTTGGCATCACGAGTCGGCGCCGGCGTGGGACGCGATTTGCGCGAACAGGTATTCAACCGCGTAGTCGGTTTTTCGCATGCGGAGATCAACCATTTCTCCACCGCATCGCTGATTACCCGAAGCACCAACGATATTCAGCAAATGCAGCTGGTGTCCACCATGCTGCTGCGCATGGTGTTCTATGCGCCTATATTGGCCATCGGTGGGCTCATCATGGTGGTGCGTACCGGTGCCGGCATGACCTGGATCATCGCGCTGGCGGTACTCACGATCCTGTGTGTGGTGGGTGTGTTGATGGTGGTGGCAATGCCCAAGTTTAAGTTGATGCAAAAACTGGTGGATAAAGTCAACTTGGTGTCGCGCGAAATTCTAACCGGTCTGTCTGTAATTCGGGCGTTCGGTCGGGAAGAACAGGAAGAAAAGCGTTTTGACGAAGCCAACCGCGACCTGACTCGCACCATGCTGTTCACCAACCGCGCCATGACCTTTATGATGCCGCTCATGATGATCATCATGAATCTGATTTCGGTGCTGATCGTTTGGGTTTCCGCCAACCATATCGATGCCGGCACATTGGAAGTCGGCACCATGACCGCATTCATCACCTATACCATGCAGATTGTGATGTCCTTTCTGATGATCTGTATGATGTCGGTTATGATCCCGCGAGCGGCGGTGGCGGCGGATCGTATCAACGAAGTGCTGAACACCGAACCGGTGATCAATGACCGTGCAGATGCCATGGCGATTGACCAATGCCACGGCGTGGTAGCGTTTCACCATGTCAGCTTCCGCTATCCCGGTGCAGATGGAAATGCCTTGACCGATATCGACTTTGAAGCGCGTCCGGGACAAACAACCGCGATTATCGGCAGCACCGGCAGTGGCAAATCCACGCTGGTACAGCTGATTCCGCGGCTATATGATGTAACGGACGGCTCGGTCACGATCGACGGCATGGATGTGCGGGATGTTACCCAAGCCAGCTTGCGTGATCAAATTGGCATGGTGCCGCAAAAAGGCGTGCTATTCTCCGGCACGATCGCGTCCAACATCGGTTACGGTGCGGAGCAGCTGTCGGATGAGCAGATGCAAGAGGCAGCCAATATTGCGCAGGCGACCGAATTTATTGAAGAAAAATCCGAAGGTTACCAAAGCCCGATTGCCCAAGGCGGCAGCAACGTGTCTGGCGGGCAAAAACAACGCCTGTCTATTGCGCGTGCGATCGCCAAAAATCCGCGCATCTACATTTTTGACGACAGTTTTTCCGCACTCGACTTCAAAACAGATGCGGCGCTGCGTCAGGCACTGGCGCCGAAAATCAAAGACAGCACCGTGTTTATCGTGGCACAGCGTATCAGCACCATTTTGTATGCCGATCAGATTTTGGTTTTGGACGATGGACATCTGGTGGGGAAGGGTACCCATGCCGAACTGATGAAATCCTGCCCGACCTATCAGCAGATAGCGCGTTCGCAGTTGTCGGAAGAGGAACTGGCACAAAACAGCGGAAAGGAGGATACCGATCATGAGTGAACAACGCAAACCGGCTATGCGCGGCCCGATGGGCGGGCACGGCATGGGACGCGGTGAAAAAGCCAAAGATTTCAAAGGCACCCTGCGTCAATTGATCCGGTATATCGGGCAATACAAAATCGGCATCATCGTCGTGATGGTGGTGGCGGTGGCCAGCACCATTTTCAATGTTATCAGTCCGAAAGTGATGGGCGAAGCCACCACCAGCCTTGCCAGCGGATTGATGGCAAAGGTGCAAGGCACCGGCGGCATCGATTTTGATTATATTGGCCGTATTTTGCTGATCGTGTTGGGGATGTATGCCGTCAGTGCATGCTTTAGCTTGGTGCAGGGGTTTATCATGACCGGCATCACGCAAAAAATCTGCTATCGTATGCGGCGGGATATCTCCCGAAAGATCAACCGCATGCCGATGAAGTATTTTGAAACCCGCACCTATGGCGAAGTGCTGTCGCGCATCACCAACGATGTGGATACGCTGGGGAACGGCTTGAACCAGAGTGTCACCCAGTTGATCGTGTCCACCACCACGCTGATCGGTGTGGTGATTATGATGCTGAGCATCAGCCCGCTGATGACTTTGATCACGCTGGTGATTCTGCCGGTCAGTGTGTCACTGATCAGCATTGTCGTCAAAAAGTCGCAAAAATACTTCCGCACGCAACAGGATTATCTGGGACACATCAACGGCCAGGTGGAAGAAGTTTACAGCGGTCACATGGTGGTTAAGGTGTTCCATCGCGAACAAGCGGTATGTGATGAGTTTCACAAAGTCAATGAGGTGCTGTACGATTCCGCATGGAAATCGCAATTCCTGTCTGGTATGATGCAGCCGATCATGATGTTTGTGGGCAACCTTGGCTATGTAGCGGTGGCGGTTTCCGGTGCATTCTTGGCGATTCAAAATGTCATCACCATCGGTGATATCCAAGCGTTTATTCAATATGTGCGCAACTTTACCAATCCCATTCAACAAATTGCGCAGGTGACCAATATGCTGCAATCCATGGCAGCTGCCGCCGAGCGGGTGTTTGAATTTCTTGCTGAAGAAGAGGAAGAACCCTCTGTGACCGATCCGGTATCCGCCGAACACATTTGCGGCGATGTACGGTTCGATCATGTCCAGTTCGGTTATCGCGACGATCAGACCGTGATCCGTAATTTCAGCACTGATATCCACGCCGGACAAAAAGTTGCAATTGTCGGACCCACCGGTGCCGGAAAGACCACCATGGTGAAATTGCTGATGCGATACTATGATGTTCGCGGGGGCGCTATTTTACTGGATGGCCACGATATCCGAGAATATGATCGCCACGACCTGCGCTCGGTATTCGGCATGGTTCTGCAAGACACCTGGCTTTTCCAAGGCACGATCATGGAAAACATCCGCTACGGTCGCATGGATGCAACCGACGAAGAGGTGATCGCCGCCGCCAAAGCGGCACATGCCGACCATTTTATAGAGACTCTTCCCGGCGGGTACCAGATGGAGCTGAACGAGGAAGGCACCAACATTTCGCAAGGACAAAAACAGCTGCTCACCATTGCACGTTCTATTCTGGCGGATCGCCCGATCATGATTTTGGACGAAGCTACCAGCTCGGTGGATACGCGCACCGAAGTGCAGATTCAAAAAGCCATGGATACACTGATCCAGGGTCGCACCAGCTTTATCATTGCGCATCGGCTGTCCACCATTCGCAACGCCGACTTGATTTTGTGTATGAAGGACGGCGACATTGTGGAGCAGGGTACTCATGACGAATTGATGGCGCAAGGTGGTTTCTATGCCAATTTGTATAACAGCCAATTTGAAAAAGCCTCGTAAAAAAATACTTGCTATTTTTGCAAAACAGCTGTATAATAAAATTAGCAAATATGAACAGGAGGCACGGTCATGAAGTATGACATTATTACCATCGAGCGCGAATATGCCAGTGGCGGCCGAGAGATCGGTCAAAAGCTGGCGGAGCGTTTGCATATCCCATATTATGGGCGTGAAATCTTACAAATGGCGGCCGAGCGCATCGGCGCGCAACCGGAGTATGTTGAGCATATGGACGAAACGGCGCCCAGCAGCTTACTTTTTTCGCTGTACGCTATGTCGTCGGCGGCACCGTTTGACAGCACAAAGGTTTCGCCGGAAAATGCCCTGCAGCAGGCGGAGAGCCAAATCATCAAAGAACTGGCAGCTAAAGGTCCCTGCGTGATCATCGGGCGGTGCGCGGGCGCCATCTTAAAAGAGCGTCCCAATGTGTTGCGTGTGTTTATTCATGCCGATATGGAGTCGCGCCGCAAACGTGCCACCGAAGTGTACGGACAAAAGAAGAATCCTGTGGATCCGATTTTGAAGAAGTACGACCGCCGTCGTGCCAACTACTACAACTTCTATTCGGCGCAAAAATGGGATAGCCGGCTGGAATATCAAATGATGCTGGATAGCGGGCAGCTGGGCATTGACCGCTGCGTTGATATTTTGGAAGCCGCTGTATCCTGCGAGAAATAAGCCTAAAAAGGACCTGTGCCCACGGCACAGGTCCTTTTTCTACGCCAAACCAGCCCGGCATCTTCAAGCAGAAGATGCCGGGCTGGTCAGATTGTTATTATGAGGGAATGTTCACTGCTTCCACTGTGCTGTACAATACCATGATTTGTCCGCTGGCATCACGAACAATAGCGTAGGCGCGCGTAAACCGGGTGGAGTCGGGCGGAATCTGTCGCAGATGGATCAAATACCGCCGGTTGGGAGTGGCGGACGATGCCGCTATCGCTTGTGTCGGGAATGCAAAACTTCCCAGCGTCAAAGCATTCGATGTATCGGCAAAAGCACTATCTGCACCGAACAATACCCCATATTCGAGGACCGTGACATTTTCCGGTGCACAGATTTGTCCGATGGCAGACAATGTGTAGTTTCCGTTCGAGGAGCTTTGAACCGTTGTTTGCTGCAGCGAAACAACCGGCTTTGAAGAGCCGCCATTGTTGTATACCGCCTGTACCGTATCGTTCCCAGCCACATACAGAGTATAATTTGGCGAATAACTGGCCACGGCACCATTGACCAACCAATAGGAGAAGGTAGCACCCTCTTTGGCAACTGGCTGCACATCCACACGCGTGTCAAAAGCCAGCGGTTGATCGATTGTCTGCTGCGTTGTAGCATCAATTAACGTGACGGTATAGCCGGTTTCTTCTGTTGCCGTGTACACAGCATCCACGCTGATTTGACCCGCCGAGAGATCCAGTTCTTTGAGATCGGTGCTCCATCCAGAGAACGCGTATCCGCGCAAATTTTCAGCAGTCGGGGGCGTGAGGTCATCGACAGAGGTAACGGTTTGCACGCTGAGCACCTTACCGTATTTCCCGCGAAATACAACGGTACACGCATTTTTCGGGCGGAAATAGGCGGTAATGTGTTCGTTTCCGTTGACCAAAACATCTGTTTCGTTGTCCGTATACCAGACATCGCGAATCACAAAGCCGGCAAATTGCTGCTCCGAACTGGCTGTTGCCGATAATGTAACGGTAGAGCCTAAGGTATTCTCACCAGTGATCTTCACATGCCCATCGCCTTGGACAGCATATTCCAGAGATTTTTTCACTAACCCGCTGTTGGCGTTGTCCAAAGCTTTTAAGGCATCGCTATACGCATAAACTGTATCATTATCAGTCAGCGCTTTTGCATCCTGCACGGCTTTTCCCAAAGCATTCCAAGAGGCATCCGTATACCATATGCTATCCTGGGTGGACAGGCGTTGTATCATCTCTTCAAGGCTGCGGCGCATATAGCTGCGCACGATTGACTGGGGCAGGGGATAGGCGACACCCGCTTCCAGCCCGATACACCAATCCGAAGCAAAATCCCAATTTTCAAAAGCCTCCGCTTTGTTCAGCTGCGCGGCGGTCAGTCCGGTAGCACCATCCACCGCCGGAATCTCTTTGTCTACAAAGGCATCCAGCGCAAAATAACATTGCAGCACTGTTCCGGTGCCGCCGCTGCTGCCCACTCCGCAAATGCCGCCGTAGTTATCGTGCTTCAACACTTTTCGCGTTTGTTTACCGGTAGCAAGCGATGCGGCAATCGTCGACTGGTTCCAACCGGCGATCCCGCCCACATCACAATCGGATTGGGACATGATGTGCAAATCGGCATCTGCCACCGTGGATTTGATAGAACCCTCATTTACACCGGTGATTCCTCCGGCATAGCTGTCGCTGCTGCTTTGCATCACAATAGAGGCTTTGCAGTAAGACTCTTCAATTGCAGCATGACTCTGGCCAACCAGACCGCCGACAGACGGAGCCACGCCTTGAGCTTCGATGCTTCCGGACATACGGCACATACGGATAGCTCCGCTGAACATCCGACCGGCAATCCCGCCGGCTTTGCCGGTCAGTGCCGTTTCTGTGAGCACAATGCGACTGTTTTCGATTTTGCACGCGCGGATGGTTCCCATACCGGCCGCTACAAGAGAACCGGCGTATACATATTGCCCGCCGGTTACGGAAATCGTTGTGTTGGTCATCCGCAAATTTTCAATACGGCCGCCTGCATAACCAAACAAACCGGCATATACTGAACTGTCAGAGGTTGGAGCGTTCAACGTGACGGTCAGTCCATCAATCGTGTACCCGTTGCCATCCAATTCGCCGGTAAAGCGCGTGTTATACGAATTGCCGATCGGCTGCCATCCGGATCCGTTGTTGTAAAATGCACCGCCGGGAGCAAAATCCTCCGGCAAAAACTCAATGTTGGCTGTCAGACGATATTTGCCCGATGAATTTTGCCGAATTTGGGTCAGTTCTTCTTTGGTCGAGATGGTTTGAACCGTATCCTCTTCGGCAGATGCGCCGACAGGCGCAGTTACAACCAGCAGCGTACCACACAGCAGCAGGGATGTGATCGAACGAAACAGTCGCGTCATGATGATCCTCTCCTTTTATCTGGGTAGAGTGTAGGTTCCGTTTTGCGTCACTTCGCCGGTTTTTCCGTTTACCGTATACGAAGCGTATGCCTGAAATTGCTTGGTGCCGCTCGGAGACATGCGGATATCCACTTTATAAGAATTCTTTTGTACGCGAGTGGTAAATGAAAACGACTGCAGATCCATCATCAGCAGATTGGTAAGCGATACGCCCAGATCGCTGGCGGCCTGCTTTTTGCCATCAACATACACTTCCAAATCCACCGTACGCTCTTCTTGCGGAAAATACACCGATACCGTCGCATTCACATATCCGGACGATACCGTCAGCACTACTTCGGTGCCGGTCAGCGCATATTTGCCGTTTTCCGGCTCCTGCGACAGCACAACGCCCCGCTCGTATTCGCTGTTGTTGACATAGACAACATTGTCTTCGTTAAAAACAAATCCCTTTTGTTTTAATTCGTCCGCCGCCTCTTCCACACTTTGACCGGTGACCCGCGGCACCCGTTTATTCAGTGCCTGAGTGGTAGCCGTGGTCGCATAGCGCGGGCCTTTGCTGACTACTACACGGATCACATTGGAACGCATCGACTGTCCCGGACGGGGACTTTGGTCGGTAATAATCCCCGCTTCCACCGTGTCGCTGTATTGCTCGGATTTTTCAATTGTGTACTTTTCGGTATAAATCGGCGTGTTGATAACATCATCATACGTCATACCGATAAAAGACGGCGCGCCATCCGCAGTGTCGTCGGATGCATCGGGTGACTGACTGTTGTTACAAGCCACCAGAGACAGGCATAAAACCGCAATCATCAATAAACATAAAACTTTTTTCATCAAAATTTCCCATTTCTATTAAAGAATTATAGGCTTATTATATAACACCCAGCAAGGCTTGTCAAACTAAAAGAACGCCTCTCTGCCGCAGCAGAGAGGCGTTCTTTTAGTTACCCGATTCAATACTGATTTCGTTAAACACAGCCAACAGGTCATCCACCTTGGCTTTCTTTTTTTCTTCTGCCTTGAGGTCGAGCTTGCAGCCGCCCTCGTGCATCATCACCAAACGGTTGCCGTATTCAATCGCAAATCGCAAATTGTGCGTTACCATAATAGCGGTGAGTTGTTTTTCGCGTACCACCTTGTCGGTCAATGCCATAATGATATCGGCTGTTTTGGGATCCAGCGCCGCCGTGTGCTCATCCAAAATCAAAATATCCACCGGCGTCATGGTGGCCATCACCAGTGACACGGCTTGGCGTTGGCCGCCGGACAGTGCGCCCACACGAATATCCATTTTGTTTTCCAGTCCCAAACCGATCGGCTCCAGCAGCTCCTGGTAATAGCCGATCCGCTTTTTGGAAAGTCCGCGTGTCAAATTGAACGGTTTGCCTTTGTTATCCGCAAGGCTCATATTTTCAGCAATCGTCATATTGCTGGCAACTCCGCTGGAGGGATCCTGAAACACGCGCCCCATGCGGCGCGCACGCACATGCTGCCGCTGGGCGGTAATATCTACATCATCCAGCAGAATGCGTCCGCGGTCGGGGAGAATGGAGCCGGCGATCAGATTAAGCAGAGTTGTTTTGCCGGAGCCGTTGGAGCCAACGATGGAAACAAATTCGCCCGTTTCAACCCGAAAATTGAAATCGGTATATAGGACGGTTTCGTTGATGGTACCAACATTAAAGCTCTTATCAATATGCTGTAATTCGATCATGACCCGCTCACCTCGCTTTGTTTGCTTGCTTTACCGCCGCGCGGGCGAACGGCTTTAATCTGGTTGTTGGCGATCAGAATCACCGCAAAGCAGACAGCGTTCATGATCTTAAGATAAGTGCCGTTCGGATCCACCAGCGTGAAATAGTTCAGGCACAGCGAATAGATCAGTGCCCCCACGATCACGGCAGTGGTCGGTTTTACATGCTTTGCTTTTGAGAAAACCGCTAACCCAATGATGACCGATGCCAGCGTTAATACCACTTTGCCGGAACCGCTGGTGTTGTCGTAGTTCATGGTTAGTTGCGTATACAATCCGCCGGAAAAAGCCACCAGTCCGTTGGCAATCGCCAAACCGAGCACCTTGTAGCTGCCGCAGTTTTTGCCAAGCGAGGTAACCAGCGTTTCGTTGTTGCCGGTCGCGGTCAGCATAAAGCCCATCTTGGTTTGGAAAAACAGATCCAGCAAAATCTTGGCAACCACCGCCACTACCAGCAGTACCAGCAGCACCATACCATCGCTCATCATGGCGTTTCCACCATTAAACAGTCCGTGTAAATCGTGCGCGACATACGAGAAATTGGTAACGGTAAATCCATCATCGGTCAACAAAATGGTGAGGGCGAGTGTGACGGATAGCAGTCCTGTCATCACGATGATACCGGACAGCAGCTTGGATATTCTGAATTTTACATGCAGCACACCGGTCAGTGCTCCCATCAGTGCACCGACGATAAAGGCAACCGCCAATGCCAGCAGGGGAGGGAACCCCAGCCGATACAGCACGACCGTGCTGATGACGCCGCCGAGTGGGAAAGACCCATCGGTCGTCAGATCGGGAAAATCCAAAATGGAATAGGCGATATACATGCCCAGCGCAGCAACAGCATAACACAATCCCAGCTTTAGTCCGTATATGGTGGTATTCAAAAATAGCATGACAAGCCTCCGCTTTTCGTCGTAATTACTCCGCTTTCACATCTTTCAGTCCATCGATACCGGTGGGCAGAGTCAGTTTGGGGAATTTCGCCAACACTTCAGAATTGTAATAAGGATAGGTTTCGTTCTCCATGGTTTTGGGCTCCACTTCCGAAACGGTTTTGCCGTTCAGAATATCCGCCGCCTGACGACCGGACAATTTGCCGACCGTCACATAATCGATAGAGGCAGATGCCAGGCATCCGGCTTTGACCTGTTCGATTTCACTGCCGAACACCGGGATACCGGCGGCGTTGGTTTTGGTCAGAATGTTCTGCAGCTTACCAACAATGGTGTTGTCCAGCAGGTTCACGATGCAATCCACGTTTTTGGCGAGAATCGCATCGGTTTTCGCATCGATCGTGGTGATATCGGCTACGGTTTCGGTTTCGATCGTCATACCGGTGTACGCTTTGGCCGCTTCCTGCAGCGAAGCGATCTGCGCCGCGTCGCTGGATTCCTCGGTCGACATCAGCACACCGATTTTCACATCTTTTTTACCCATAAACTCGGTCACCAGTTTCAGCTGAGCGGTGAAATCCGGAATATCCGAGGTGCCGGTCAAGTTGCTGAAGTTGGCAACCTGAGTGGCGTCGGTCACAGCGCAGTACACGACCGGCAGATTTTTGCTGGACGCCGCTGTGGCCGCCTGAATGGCGGACGGGGTAGCGATGGCGATAATGACCTTCGCATTGCTGTTGACCATTTTGTTGGCTTGGGACAGCGAGGTTTCAGCGGTGAAGTTGCTGTTGACATACTGCACATCGTATTTATCCAAATCCACCGATTCCTTGAGCCCCTCCATAATGCCGGTGTAGCAGTTGTTCAGCGAATCGTGCGAACCGAACTGGATAATACCGATCACCGGTTTGCTGCCACTGCAAGCAGAAAAGGACACAGCCATCAAAGTCAAAGCCATCACCGTGGCAACCAAACGCATAACTTTTTTCATGAGAAATCCTTCTTTCTAAATTTTAATAAGAATGAATTTTGTTTTATACAGCATTGACGCACAAAATGCAGCATCGCCATCGTTTCGTTAACAAAATCATTCGGATCCCTCCACATACATCAGAATAAAAAAATAAAGCCCTTATCCCATCATATGGGACAAGAACTCTTCCTGCGGTACCACCCAAATTCATCCGTCATAAACGAATGCACTCAACGCGCACAACCATGCGCTGTCCGATGTAACGGTCGGCTGCCGTCGCCCCTAACCCGGAATACCGGTTCGGTTTGCCCTCACAGGTCCATTCTTCACCAAAACGCTGCCACTTTTCCACCAACCAGCGGCTCTCTGAAACGCTTTCACCGGTGAATACTACTCCTGCTCATCGGTTTTTCTGCTTTTCAATATATCACAACCGTCATCGTCTGTCAACAGCTTTTTTAAAAATGTTAAAAACTGCATTAAGCAGTCTTGGAAACTGTATCCAGTGGTTTTTTATACTATATCCAAAAATCGTTGACAAGAATGGCGTTTATTGGTATATTATGGTGTATATATTTGTTAAGGAACTAGGAATGTGGCGGGGGATAAAAGGAGGAACCATCCTGTGAAACAGAAAATCGCTGTGGTGACCGACAGCAACAGCGGCATCACACAGGCGCAGGGAAAAGAACTGGGGGTTACTGTTCTTCCCATGCCGTTTGTGATCGACGGAGATACCTATTTTGAGGATATTAACCTCTCTCAAGAGGAATTTTACCAGCATTTGCATGATGATGTGGCTATATCGACATCGCAGCCGGCGGCCGGTGATGTGATGGATTTGTGGGATCGTTTATTGCAGGAATACGACGCGATCGTCCATATTCCGATGTCCAGTGGGCTGAGCGGTTCCTGTGCTACCGCCAAAATGCTGGCGCTGGACTACGAGGATCGTGTGTATGTGGTGGACAACCAGCGCATTTCTGTAACCCAGCGCCAATCGGTGCTGGATGCACTGCATATGATCGAGCAGGGGATGGCAGCCGCTGATATTGCTGCCAAGCTGGAAGAAACCCGCCGCGAATCCAGTATATATATTATGCTGGATACGTTATACTATTTGAAAAAAGGCGGTCGGGTCACACCTGCGGCGGCGGCAGTCGCCACTGTACTCAAACTGAAACCGGTTTTGCAGATTCAAGGCGATAAGCTGGACGCATATTCCAAAGCCCGTTCGGAAAAATTGGCGCGCGGGGTTATGATCGATGCAATGAAAAAGGACTTCGAAACGCGCTTTGGCGGCATGAATGTGGCATGCGAGCGTATGGCCTTGCAAATTGCTCATACACAGAATTTGGAAGGTGCACTGGCGTTTCGCGATCAAGTGTCAGAGGTGTTTCCCGGCATGGACATTTATGTTGACCATTTGTCGCTGAGCGTATCCTGCCATATCGGACCCGGTTCACTGGCGCTAGCTACGGCGGTGAAGCTATAATACATATACATATCGTAGATATGCAAAAGGGCACGACCATTTGGTCGTGCCCTTTTGGCGTAGAAGATGTTAGCAGCCGCAACCGCAGCCACCGCTGCGGTCATCGCCGCAGTCCTCGTCGATGAGCAGCAGAACGATGATGATGAACAGGATCCAGGTGCAATCGTTGCCGCCAAACAGGTTTCTCAGACACATACTCTTTGTCGCCTCCTTTCGTCGCTTACAGTCCATACTATGTCGCACCCTACAAGGCGGTTACAACGATTGATCGCATTATTGAAAAAGAAAGAAAACAAGAGATTTCATTAGAATTATAGAGCTATTTTGAAATAATCAAATTTATCGACTCATTAATTTGAAAAAATTGACTTTAACTGACTTTGACTTTAACTGACTTTGTGATATACTATAGTCAAAGGTCAGGAAAGGTCAATGGAGTGGAGATGAGCCATGTGCGTATAAGTGATTCGATAACGGCCTATATTTTACAGAGAATGGAACAGGCCGACAGTGGCGTTGCGGAGCTAAAGCGCAACGAACTGGCTGAAAAGCTGGGCTGTGTGCCCAGTCAGATCAATTATGTTTTGACCTCGCGATTTACTCCTGAGAGAGGATACATTGTCGAGAGCCGTCGCGGAGGCGGCGGCTACATCCGCGTGTACCGTGTACAACAGCAGCCGACTGTATCGCCGCTGATGCATACGGTCAATGCGATTGGCGACAGTTTGTCACTGGGAACCGCGCGCGTGATTTTGGAAAACCTGGTATACGAAGATTATTTGTCAAAGGCAGCCGCCAATTTAATTGCTGCCGCCTTGTCTGACCGATCCTTAAAAGCCATATCATCTGAGCAGCGAGCCGCTGTGCGGGCGGATATGATGAAGCAAATGCTGACAACTCTGATTTTGTAATACAGAAAATGATCACCTTAAGGAGGATGATGATTATGCTATGCCAAAACTGTGGGAAGAACAATGCCACTACCTTTATTCAAAAGACGGTCAACGGAAAGACGACCACCATGCACCTGTGCGCTGATTGCGCTGCCAACCAAGGGATTTCCCTTTGGAACGACTTTGGGCTGGAAGACTTTTGGGGCAGCTTGTTTGCTGAACCGGCTGCGCGTGCCATCGCCGACACCGTTCGCTGTGAGGGCTGCGGACATAGCTTCCGTGAGATTGCTTCGTCTGGTCGAGCCGGTTGCCCCACCTGTTATACCACCTTTTACGATCGGCTGCTGCCCTCTGTGGAACGCATCCACGGCAAAGCCAAGCATGTTGGTAAAACGCCGTCCGGTGCCGGTGTGCAGGCGCGCAAGGAAAGCGAACTGGCACAGCTGAAGCAACAGCTGAACGACAGTGTTGCTAAACAAGAATACGAAAAATGCGCACAGCTGCGTGATCGCATTCGTGAACTGGAAAGCAAGGAAGGAGACGAGAAATAATGGCTGCCAATACTGAACGCAAATGGTACCAATTGAACGGTCGCGAAGGCGATGTGGTCATCAGCACGCGTATCCGCTTGGCGCGAAATTTGGCTGGTCATCCGTTTCCCGCCAGCATGACCGACGACCAACGCCGCGAGGTCTGTGCGCTGGTTAAAGATGCTGTGCAATCGCGCTGCGCCCATGCCGGTGAGTTTTCATATATGGATATGGATCAGATGCCGCAGCGGGAAGCGCTGTCGATGGTGGAGCGCCATCTGATCAGTCCGGATTTTGCCAAAGGGCAGGCCGGCAGCGCATTGCTGTTGACCAAGGACGAAAGCATCAGCTTGATGGTGTGCGAGGAAGACCATGTGCGGCTGCAGGTAATGCGCCCCGGCTTGATGCTGGACGAAGCGTATGCCCAGGCGGATATGCTGGATACAGCGCTGGATGAGCAGCTGCACTTTGCCTTTGATGACCGACTGGGGTATCTGACCCAATGCCCAACCAACCTCGGCACCGGTATGCGTGCATCGCTGATGCTGCATCTGCCGGCGTTGGAGGAAAAAGGCGTGCTGAACCAACTGGCGAAGACGGTATCTAAGCTGGGGCTGACCATCCGCGGTATGTACGGGGAGGGGAGTGGTTCCAAAGGAGCCATTTACCAGCTGTCCAACCAGGTCACGCTGGGCATCTCTGAGCAAGCGGCGTTGGATAATTTGAAAGGCATTGCGGATCAGATCATCCGTGAAGAGCGTAACGCGCGCAAAACACTGTGCGAGGATATACGCTTTCAAGATCGTGTGTGGCGCTCGTTTGGCATTTTGTCCAATGCCCGCACGCTGTCTAACGATGAAGCCATGGCGTTGATTTCCAACGTGCTGGTAGGGGTATCCTCCGGACTAATGTCTTCGCCGACATTGGAAGATATCCACACCCTGATCAACGATATGCAGCCGGCAACCTTAATGGTGGCGGCCGGCGAAAATTTAGATCCCGATAAGCGGGACGTTTTACGCGCAAACTTGGCGCGATCCGTTTTTAGAAAGGGAGAATGATGTATGTATAGATTCAAAGGATTTACCGAAAAAGCCAATACGGCGCTGAATTTGGCGCTGCAATCGGCCGAAGAATTCGGCCATACCTACATCGGATCCGAGCACATTGTGCTGGGATTGCTGAAGGAAGGTACCGGTGTTGCCGCATCGGTACTGGAAGAGCGAGGTATCACCGCGGATGATTATCAAGCAAAGTTGCTGGAAGCGGAATCCAGTGGGTCTTATTGCCATCTGACCCCCGATGATTTCACTCCGCGTGCCTGTCAGATTATGCAGACGGCATTGGTAGAGGCCTCGTCCATGCAGCATGGCTATGTCGGCACAGAACATCTGTTGCTGGCGGCGTTGCGCGATACCGGCAGTGTGGCTGTGCGGCTGCTGGTGGCTATGGGCATCAACCCGGAGGACATCTACAACGATATTATTAAGGCATTGGGCAAAGTCGAGGAGTCCGGCTCGTCCGCTGGTCGTAGTGCGGCGGGCGGTAATGCGACGGCTGCCGGTGGTAAAGGTGGTAAAACGCCGGTTTTGGATCAATTCGGCAAGGATTTGACCGAAGTGGCGAAATCCGGCAAGCTGGATCCGGTAATCGGTCGTTCCAAAGAGATCGAGCGGGTGATCCAGATTCTGTCTCGGCGCACTAAAAACAATCCCTGCCTGATTGGTGAACCCGGTGTTGGTAAAACCGCTATTGCCGAGGGCTTGGCGCAAAAGATTGCAGCCAACGAAGTGCCGGAGCTGCTGAAAAACAAGCGCGTAATTGCGCTGGATATGGGCGGTATGGTGGCCGGTACCAAATACCGCGGTGACTTTGAAGAGCGTATCAAAAACGCCATTGATGAAGTCGTTGCCGCCAAAGACATCATCCTCTTTATTGATGAGATTCATACGTTGGTGGGTGCCGGTGCGGCGGAGGGCTCTGTCGATGCTGCCAACATTCTGAAACCTTTTTTGGCGCGTGGCGAGTTACAGGTCATTGGTGCCACAACGCTGGAAGAATACCGCAAATACATTGAAAAGGATGCAGCGTTGGAGCGTCGGTTCCATCCGGTAACGGTAGGGGAGCCGACTCCGGAAGAGGCACTGCAAATTCTGCGCGGACTGCGTCCGAAATATGCAGCGCACCACAATGTGGAAATCACCGATGAAGCATTGGAAGCCGCGGTATCCATGTCGTCGCGCTATATTGCCGACCGGTATCTGCCGGATAAAGCCATCGACTTGATGGATGAAGCGGCGTCTAAGGTGCGCCTGAAAGCGTACACGCCGCCGACAGATCTGAAAGAGCTGGAGGACGAAATCAAACGGTTGGCGGAGGAAAAAGAATCCGCTGTCAACGAGCAGGATTTTGAACGCGCCGCCCGTCTGCGTGACCAGGAAAAAGAAGAGCAAAAGAAACTGGAAGAGCAGAAAGCGGAATGGCAAAGCAAGAACGCCGGTGTCAGCGGTAAAGTGACCAAGCAGGAAATTGCTGAGGTTGTTTCCAGCTGGACGGGTGTGCCGGTGGTACAGTTGACCGAGGAAGAAAGCCAGCGTCTGCTGAAGATGGAAGATGTGCTGCATAAACGCATCGTCGGTCAGGATGAAGCGGTGTCGGCGGTTGCCAAAGCTATTCGCCGCGGTCGTGTGGGCTTGAAAGATCCCAAGCGCCCCATCGGTTCCTTTATCTTCCTGGGACCGACAGGCGTTGGTAAAACCGAGCTGTGCAAGGCGTTAGCCGAAGCCATGTTCGGCGATGAAAACGCGATGATCCGTTTGGATATGTCCGAATATATGGAGAAGCACACGGTTTCTCGTTTGGTTGGTTCGCCTCCCGGATATGTCGGTTACGACGAGGGCGGTCAGTTGACCGAAAAGATTCGCCGTAAACCGTATTCGGTGCTGTTGTTCGATGAAATTGAGAAAGCACACCCGGATGTGTTCAACCTGTTGCTGCAAATTTTGGATGATGGCGTTTTGACCGATGCACAGGGGAGAAAGGTGGACTTTAAGAACACCGTTATCATTATGACTTCCAACATCGGCGCACGGCTGATCACCACCGATAAACCCAAGCTGGGATTTGCTGGAGCGGCACAGGATACCGATACGCCGGAAAGCTATGAGCAGATTCGCGAAAGCGTGTTGGGCGAGCTGAAAAAATCGTTCCGTCCGGAATTTCTAAACCGTGTGGATGACATCGTGGTGTTCCATCAGTTGACGCAGACGGATATTGAAAATATCGCTCGTCGGATGGTCGCTTCTCTGGATAAGCGTATGACTGGTATGGATATGCATCTGCAGGTTACCGATGCCGCTATCGCGGAACTGGCCAAGGATGGCTTCGATCCGGTATACGGTGCGCGTCCGCTGCGCCGTACCATCCAGTCGCGTGTGGAGGATCCGCTGGCAGAGGCTATGCTGGAAGGTCGTTTCCATGCCAACGACACGATCGTTGTGGATTGGCAGGATAACGCTTTCGCGTTTAACAAAGCCGGCGAACCGGACAACAAACCGGACGAAAAAACGGAATAATGCTTCCTAGAAAATCCCGCTGCTCGATATGGGCAGCGGGATTTTTGTCAAAGTTTCATACAATTGCAAAAACAAATCGTTCAAACAGACGAATTTGGGGAAATCTTAAAGTTTTCCCCAAAACTGTGTAATATTTTTCCTTGTTCGAAGGTTTTATTGGTAGAGGGTTTTTCTTCAAACCAAATAGAAGGGAATGTGTTTTGAATTGTTGCATACACGAAATCAGGTGTATCGCATTGTGGAACGACAAGACGGCATGCGGCGCTGTTTTGATGTGGAGATGCGGTATTATCATCACTATCAGCGACAGGAGATTATACAGTACGCACACGATGTATCTTCCAACATACGTGCACTAAAGAAATTGGTCAACACTATGAACCGAGAAAATCTATCGCCGGAGCATTTCTTCGATGTGATCGAAGATTTCTGTCAGGACAGCGAACGAATATTATAACACAGCATTATTCGCTGCTGTCAGGGCGCCTTGACCACCATCACCCAATGAAACAAAAAGCCAACATCCCCAAACATCCAGCGCCTGGTGCTGCGCGGGGATATGTTATATTACAATTTGAAATTTTCTTGTGTCTACTATACAAAATAAACGTTTTGTATAGTATAGGGGAGGCAGAATCGAAAAATTGGTTGACAAATACACCGGTGGCGCGGTATCCTTTACTTATGTTTTGTATAGTTGCTGTTATAATAATATGAGCTTATAAAGGAAATCGATATGAACAAACAGTATTTAGCCGAATCGCCGCCGGTGCTGAAAGAATTTCTGGGATATATGGAAACAGTTAAGGGGCGTTCATCACAAACGGTCGATGAATACTTTACAGATCTTCGCACATTTTTCCGCTACATCAAACGCACGCGCGGTTTGGTGGCTGACGATCTGCCGGATGACCAGATCGATATTCGTGACGTCGACATACCATTGATTGAATCCATTACCTTGATGGATGTCTACGAATATATGAACTATGCTAAAAACGAACGCTCCAACAATAATACGACACGCGCCCGCAAAACAACCTCCTTACGCGTCTTTTTTCGACATCTCACGGAATATACCCATCAGCTGGAACATAACCCCATTCAGAATCTCGATAGTCCCAAACTAAAAAAATCCTTGCCGAAATATTTAACCATTGACCAAAGCCGTCAATTGCTGGATGCCGTCAAAGGTGAATTTGCCGAACGTGATTATTGTATGCTTACATTATTGCTTAATTGTGGACTGCGGCGCGCCGAACTGGCCGGCATCAATTCATCCGATATTCAGCCGGACCATACATTGCGCGTACACGGCAAAGGCAATAAGGAAAGGCTGCTGTATTTGAACGATTCCTGTTGGGACGCTATTGAACAATACCGCAAGGTACGCCCGGCACCAGATCGATCCGATCCGGATGCCTTTTTCCTGAGTCGGTTAAAGAAACGCATCAGCTTGCAAGGCGTACATTATGTGGTAAAAGGATATCTGAAACAGGTGGACGGTGCAGAAAGCTATTCCACCCATAAGCTGCGTCACACAGCTGCCACACTTATGTATCAAAATGGCGGCGATGTGCGCGTCCTGCAGCAGGTTCTGGGACACGAAAATTTAGGAACGACCCAAATTTATACGCATGTATCGAATCAGCAAGTGCATGATGTGATGGACTCTAATCCGCTATCCAAAGTAAAGCGAAAATCATCAACCAAAAAGAGTGAAGATAAAAAGACCACCGATTGATTTCGGTGGTCTTTGGTATATATTAGATGGTATCGTCATCATCATCGTCCGAACGGCGATTGTAAAACCGCGGGATCGGATGGACTGCGTTGTCACTATCTTCAGGTTCTTGAATGGTATCCTGAAAGATCGCTTCTTCACTCTCCCCTTCCCCGTCATCGGTTTCCAGATTCAGATCGTGCCGTTTATCCATATCCTCATCCGGATGATCCCGATAATACGGATCAATCATATGCTTTTTCACTACCGGAAAGATACAAAACTGAATCAAGAAAGAACGAAAAGCCGGGAACAAGAACAGATAAACCATAATGAGAATGGTCAGCCCCACCGCCAGATTCAGACGGATCAGCACATACGCCAGCGCATAGAGAGCCGCCAGCACCAACGAAATCACAATGTTTCGCTTCAGCCCTGCCATCGCCAGCAAAAAGGAATTTTTATAAATCTGCTTGGCCGAGAGCTTAAAGGTGATGATCAACAGCGGGATGTAGTACCGCATCCAAACAAATACCAGCGAAACAAAAAATATCAACGCCAGCATCAATATACCGCTGATGCCTTCGCCGCTTGTATAGAAAAATTGAATATCAAACAGCAGAATCAGGCTGATTACCAAATTGATAATGCCGATGGGCAGCGCCTGTTTCCAATTCTTTTTGATCGTTTCAATATAATCTTCCCAGATAAACGCAAAGCGTTCGCGCGCAAAGTTACGGGTGATGAAGGTCAATCCGGCGTCTGCTAAGCCGACGGTTAAAACCGGCAGCGAAAACAACACATAAATCAAATTGGCTTGTATTAAATTCCAAAATTTTCGTGCGTAGATCTCAAAAAAGAGAACGAACTCTTTCTTTTGGGGAGCATCTTTTCGCACACCTGCTCCGGGTTTATCGTAATTGGCTTGTAAAAAGCCCATACAACGACCTCCTTTTATTAAGCGTCCCTTGGATTTCACAGCAAGGATGAAAAAGCAACGCGCAAAAGCACATCCGCCATACCAGCCGCCAACGCGATGGCAGCAAACAACAAAAAGCGCGATAAATACAGCTTGAAATCGCGCCATAATCCCCCGATGGTTCCACCAGGCAACAACTGGGATGCCAGCAGCAGCGACATGCGCAACGACTCGCAGCACCCCATCAACAGCGCCAGCATTTCCACCAGACTATGCGGCCAAATCAACACGGCGGATAACAACAGTCCGTGCGCTCCCTGCGCCCCCCAATAGGCTTGTGACAAACCCAGCCCCAGACCATAAAACAGGGGTACAAGAATAGTCACAGGAGCGCCGCAAGCGGACAAACCGCTTATCAACAGCAGTACGACCAGGCATTCCACCAAAAAGCAGGAGGAGAACACTTGCCAAACAGCCTGAATAAAAGAGCCGGAAATCGGCTGAATTTCCATAACCGATGACAGCCATTCCCCCGCCGATGCCGGAGACAATGTCAGCCCCAACGCAATGCCGATCACCAAACAAACCAGATAAAACAGCAGTCGGTGATTTTCTGTACAAAAGCGGCGCAGTGATCGTCCTACGCAGCGTCGATGGTAGTTTGTCCTGTGCATTCTTTCATTCCTCCGCATGACCAAACTTTGGTAAAGTCTATGCGGAGCAAACGCGCGATATGAATACGCGGCGGAAAAGTAGCAAGGGGACGGAATGTCTCCGTCCCCTTGCATCAACGCTTTTTCAAGTTTACACCCACAACACCGCCAACGCCACCACAACCAACCAGAATGGCCAGCTTGATAAAAATATAGGTGCTGTGAGAATCGCGGAACCAGATCGTTCCCGCCAGCAAAATGAGCAAGTACAGCGCCGCGCCGCAAAGAAGTCCTAATAACAGACCTTTCTCTTTGGCAATGCGCGCACAAACCAACCCGCCGACGAAAGCACCGATCGCCGCCGCGATCACGGCCATGGGGACGACCGCGACTTTGGGAACATCCTGCGACGCCATAATGGCCGCCATTCCCAATAACAGCAACAGGCACACCACAGTGCCTACCACCACGCCAATCGCAACAGCGCGCAGCCATCTGATCGGTGTGGAAGCCGCATCTTTCTGTCCGTTCATCGTCAACCTCCTCTACGATCGTAACTCCTTATACGTATACTCCGTGAGGAGGAGAAATATGACCGTTTCGATCATCGTTGTTCACGAATATCAATCGACAAATGCTAACCGATCAACGATTATTCGTCATCATCATCGTCATCGTCGTCATCATCCACGCCGTCGTTTTCGTGCACCGTATCGCAACTTTGCAAAGCCCACTTTTTGATGGTCATTTTGTTGCGATCAGCGCCCGTTTCAATCACCAGCGTGTCGTCAGTCACTTTGAGCACACGGCCAACGATACCGCCGATCGTCGTGACCTCATCGCCGATGCGGATGTTGTTGCGCATTTCCTGCTCCTGCTTTTGCTGTTTGCGCTGCGGACGGATCATCAGGAAATACATCACCACGATGATCAGAACCAGCGGCAAAAACGACACCAGCATGGACATAATATCATTGCCGCCCGACTGAGTAGCCGTTGCTTTTGTGGTAGCCGCCGCCAAGATAGGGGTAAAAAGCTCCATAACAAGGACACCTCCTAAAATAATCTTTTCTATTATACCGTGGCATGGGCATAATAGCAAGTCCCAAAGCGGAAAAATTTACATTTCCTTCATTTCTGTTATACACGTTTATCCAGAATTTCGCGATATTTCTGATAAAACGCCTCGAATGAACCTTCTTCCAAACTTTTCCGAATGCGTTCCATCAGCGTGTTATAGAAATAAAGGTTGTGCATTACACAAAGACGCATGGCCAGCATCTCACCACTTTTGAATAAGTGGCGGATATAGGCGCGAGAATACTGGCGGCAAACCGGACAATCACATTCTTCATCCAGCGGTGCCAGATCGCGTTCGTATTTTTGATTGAGCATATTGCGATGACCGCTCCATGTAAACACATGTGCGTGGCGCGCGTTGCGCGAAGGCATGACGCAATCAAACAGATCCACGCCGCGGTGCACTGCTTCCAGTATATTGACCGGTGTGCCAACCCCCATCAAATAGCGGGGCTTGTCCTGCGGCATAAACGGTATCACCGCGTCAATAATACGGTACATCTCGGCGGTCGGCTCCCCTACCGCCAGCCCGCCGATCGCGTATCCGTCCAAATCCAGCTTAGCGATTTCCTTCATATGCTGCACACGCAGGTCTTCGTAGGTACAGCCCTGATTGATACCGAATAGCAGCTGATGCGGGTTGATCGTATCCGGCAGCGCGTTCAATCGCTGCATCTCCTCTGTGCAGCGCACCAGCCAGCGGGTGGTACGCGCGCAGGATGCTTTGGAATACTCATAAGGTGCCGGATTTTCCACACATTCGTCAAAAGCCATGGCAATCGTCGATCCCAGATTGGACTGGATCTGCATGCTTTCCTCAGGCCCGATAAACAACCGGCGACCGTCCACATGCGAGGCGAAGGTAACGCCCTCTTCCTTAATTTTACGCAATCCTGCCAACGAAAAAACCTGAAATCCGCCGCTGTCGGTCAACAACGGCCCATCCCAGCCGGTGAAAGCGTGTACACCGCCCAAATCGCGAATCAGCTTATCGCCCGGGCGCACATGCAGATGATAGGTGTTGCACAACTGTACCTGACACTTCAGCTCTTTCAGATCGTGCGCAGATACAGCGCCTTTGATAGCCCCACTGGTTGCTACATTCATAAAAGCGGGGGTTTGCACCGTGCCGTGCGGCGTTTCAAATACGCCGCGGCGTGCCGCCCCGCTGGTCAGTAAAATGTTCATGCCAAACTCCTTTGATAGATAGAATCCTATCCGATTATACCTTGTCGGGCGATAAGAATCAAGGGCATTCTTAGCCTAGCCTCTCTATCGGTTTCAAAACAGCACGACATAGCCTGTACAATATTTACGAAACTCTTTTGAATTCACAAAAAGTTTTCTTGCACTTTTTCAAAATTCGGAGTACAATATTGGTATCATACCGAAGGGAGTAATGGATATGATCTTGCGATTTTTAGGGGCAGCGCACGAAGTGACCGGCAGCTGTTTTTATATTGACATGGCCGGGCATCACATTTTGGTGGATTGCGGTATGGAACAAGGGCCGGACGAATACGAAAACCAGGATATTCCGGTAGCCGCCTCGGAGATTGATGCGGTTTTGTTGACACATGCGCATATTGACCATTCGGGTAAGCTTCCGCTGTTATACAAACGCGGCTTTCGCGGGGCGATCCACGCCACCGGTGCCACCTGTGATTTATGCGACATTATGCTGCGTGACAGCGCACACATTCAAATGTTTGAAGCAGAGTGGCGTAACCGCAAGGCCAAACGGTCGGGGCACGGCGAATTCGAGCCGATGTATGATATGGAGGATGCGGAGGGTGCAATAAAATGCTTTGTTCCCCACTCCTACGGCGAACGGTTCACATTGATGGAAGGTGTGGATGTCTGTTTCACCGATGCCGGACATCTGCTGGGATCTGCCAGCATTGAAATATGGCTGACAGAGGACGGTACCACCAAAAAGCTGGTTTTTTCCGGCGATATCGGCAACACCAATCAGCCGCTTATCCGTGACCCGCAGTATTTGACCAGTGCCGATTATGTGGTGATGGAATCCACCTACGGCGACCGCAACCATGGGGAGAACGAGCAGCATGAAGAAAAGCTGGCAGAAATTATTCAGCAGACCTTTGCCGAAGGCGGCAATGTGGTGATTCCCTCGTTTGCTGTGGGGCGCACGCAAGAGCTACTCTATTTTCTGCGTCATATCAAGCAGCAGGGACTGGTTAAAGGGTTTGATGATTTTCCTGTGTATGTAGATAGTCCCTTGGCGGTAGAGGCCACCCATATTTTCAATAAAGACATTGTAGGCTATTTTGACGAAGAAGCTATGGAACTGGTCAACGCCGGCATCAACCCCATTTCTTTTCCCGGGCTGCACACCGCAGTATCCTCGGACGAATCCCGCGCCATCAATGATGATCCTCGCTGCAAGGTGATTTTGTCCGCCAGCGGCATGTGCGAAGCCGGGCGTATTAAGCATCATCTCAAGCACAACCTGTGGCGACCGGAAAGCACCATTGTATTTGCCGGTTACCAGGCACAGGGTACATTGGGACGTTCTTTATTGAACGGTGCACGGCATGTGCGGTTGTTTGGTGAAGAGATTGAGGTACGGGCACGCATCGAGCGTTTTCAAGGCATCAGCGGTCACGCTGACCAAAACGGGCTATTACGATGGATTCAGCATTTTGAGCAAAAGCCCAAGGCGGTGTTTATCGTTCACGGAAACGACGAAGTGTGCACTTCGTTTGCCGAGTTGGTTCAGCAGACGATTCATCGGCCGACAGCAGCTCCCTATAACGGTGCCGCCTATGATTTGCTGACCGACACATGGATTGACGAAGGCAACAAGCAGAAGAAAAAAGCAGCTGAAAAGGCACGCGATCCGCGTGCAACCGCTGCATTTGAACGTCTGCTCACAGCCAGCCAACGTCTGCAGGAGGTTATTCGCCACAATCGCGATGGTGCCAACAAGGATTTGGCGAGGCTGACCGACCAGATCAACGCTCTTTGCGAGAAATGGGATCGCTAAAATGCATAAAACGCCCCCGCGAAGTCTTAATAGGCTCCGCGGGGGCGTTTGCATAGACTTATTTGGCCACAATAAAGCCTCCGATCTCCTCGCGTACTTCGTCCAGAAGCTCAGATGCAGCATCAGATAACGCCCCACGCCATACAGCGGTATCGCGACATACCGGAGCAACCGTACACGGACGCTGAATCAACTGATACAGTGAAAGTGTTTCCTCTGGCATGGGACTAACCCACATATAGCTGCCGGGAATGTGACATAGCGCTCCGAATTGCCCGGCACGATCAAACACTTCTACTCTACCTTGATCCGAATGAGGCCATTCCTGCTGTTCTGCACTCTCCTCCGGTGGCATCACATTGGTGAGATCTCCATGCACGATTTCCGGATAAACCGCCAGCTGCTCCGGCGTAATGGTGGCACTATCGGCCAATGGATGGTCTTTGTGCATCAGCAATACCATTTCATATTCCCAAAGCGGATCCTGCTGCAATCCGCGGGTGAGCATCAATCCTTCATAATATTCTTTATATAGGATATTGTAGCGCACGATCCCCAGCTGCGCTTCTTCGGTCGACACGGCCTTTAGTACAGCCGAGGGGTTCGTTTCCTGATACAGCAGGTGAAACCGTCCGGTCGCGTGGTGCTCCAACCAGCGATTGAACGCGTGCGCGATGTAGCTGGCACGCGGCACACATACCGATAGGCTCAGATCACTGCTTTTGCGATTGTGATACAGCGAGGACAGCTTGTCCATTTGAGCCAGAATATTGCGCGCGTATTGCAAAAATTGCTCTCCGCTGAGGGTGATTTCCACTCCGTGCACCGTACGACGAAACAGCGGAATTCCCAGCTCTTCTTCCAGCTCGCGAATACTTTTGCTAAGATTGGGCTGGCTCATATACAAATTCTTGGCGGCGCGGCTGATAGACCCGCATCGTGCCACCTCCTGGACATTGCGCAACTGTTGAAGATCCATGTTTATTCCTCCGTTTCTGCAAGGGGCTATTCTCACAAGTTATAACCCCTATCCAAATTATATACTTTACAGTTCAAAAAATATGGATATAATATGAATTGTTAAAAGAATAACAGCTGATTGGTTGTTCTTTTAGAAATTATTTAGGAGGTCTTTCATTATGGCACGTTTTACTTTACCGCGTGATTTGTATCATGGCAAGGGCTCGTTGGAAGAATTGAAAAATCTGACCGGCAAAAAAGCGATCGTCGTTGTCGGCGGCGGCAGCATGAAACGTTTTGGCTTTTTGGATAAAGCTGTCGGTTATCTGAAAGAAGCCGGCATGCAGGTTCAGCTGTTTGAAAATGTTGAACCCGATCCGTCTGTCGAAACCGTTATGCGCGGCGCGGAAGCCATGCGTGCTTTTGAACCGGATTGGATCGTCGCTATGGGCGGCGGCTCTCCCATTGATGCTGCAAAAGCCATGTGGGTGTTCTACGAATATCCGGAATGTACATTTGAACAGCTGATTACGCCGTTCAGCTTCCCCACTCTGCGCACCAAAGCGCATTTCTGCGCGATCCCCTCGACTTCCGGTACCGCTACCGAAGTAACGGCGTTCTCGGTCATCACCGATTATCACAAGGGTATCAAATACCCGCTGGCCGACTTCAACATTACTCCCGATGTCGCCATTGTGGATCCGGAGCTGGCGGAAAAAATGCCTCCGAAACTGACGGCACACACCGGTATGGATGCTATGACCCACGCCATTGAGGCGTATGTGTCCACCCTGCATTGCGATTATACCGATCCGCTGGCAATCCACGCGATCAAAATGATCCACAGAGATTTGAAAAAATCGTATGACGGCGATATGGAAGCCCGCGATCGTATGCACAATGCGCAGTGCCTGGCCGGCATGGCGTTCTCTAATGCACTGCTGGGTATTGTACACTCGATGGCGCACAAAACCGGTGCAGCTTACACCGGCGGACACATCATCCACGGTGCTGCCAACGCCATGTATCTGCCCAAAGTCATCCAGTACAACGCGAAGAATCCGGAAGCCGCCGAGCGGTATGCTGACATTGCGCGTGCTTTGAAGCTGGAAGGCTCCACGACGGCTGAATTGGTGGCTGCCCTTGTGGAAGAGCTGCGCTCGATGAACAAGCAGCTGAATATCCCGCTGGCTATCAAGAACTACGGCGAAGGCGGTGTGCTGGCTGATAAGAGCATCATCGACGAGAAGGAATTCCTGGAGAAACTGCCGGAAGTGGCTGCCAACGCCATTTCCGATGCCTGCACCGGTTCCAATCCTCGTCAGCCCAGCCAGGAAGATATGGAGAAACTGCTCCATGCCGTGTATTACGATGAGGTCGTTGACTTCTAATCGTTGCTGCACAACATAAGGGCCTCGGGCTACGGTCACGATAACACGATCGTAGCCCGGGGCTTTTCTCTATTTTTTCGTTCGTTCCTGTTTGCTATACCGGTGGCGGCGAATCTGTGGATCGTTTTCAGCGTTGTACGTTCCCTCTTGTATCTGTACCTCACGCGCCAGCAGCTTGGCGCCTCGTGCCAGCTGGTGCTTCACGGCATCCGGTCGGCGCCCCAGCTTTTGCGCGGTCTCTTCCACGGTAAGGCCATCCATATAGTGAGATTTCAGTACATCCCGATAGAAGGGATGCATATGTTCGATCACATCCAGCACTTGATCAGTATAGTTTTGGCAATCCTGCTGTTCCAAAAAACGGTTACAAGACATTTCGGTGTCGATCTGCTGTGACAGATGAACCGTTGTATCGCTTTGTGCTTTCCTTTTTTTGAGCAAAGCCAGCGCGCACCCACGGGCTTTGTTGATCATATAAGCGCCGGCGGACACATCATCCAGCTTTTGGAGATCGTCAAAAGCATCCGCCATGGCGACAAAAGCATCGTTGACGGCATCTTGCGCTTCAAAAGTATCCTGCAGCACAACAAACGCGGTCAGCGTCATGCGTTTGTAATAATGATGGTACAAGCGTTCAAAACGATCGGTGAAACTTTGGGAATGTTTGGATGGGTTTTGAGCGTTCACTTTTGTCGCCTCCTTTGCTCGAAAGTAATCTAGCCACACTTTTCATTTAACAGAATAGCACATTTAGCGGGGTGTTTCAACACTCTTTTCGTTTTTCTCCGCGCTTTATTCAAGACGCAATTGACAAGCGCGCGAAAAAAGAATACACTATTCTACAAGAAATTAGACAAGTTTTGTTGAAGATTGTCGTGTGGAGGGTGTTTAGATGAAAAAGCTACTGTGTGCATTGTTGTGCGGTTTGCTGGCGCTGTCGACTTCTGCCTGTACACCGGATGGCAGCGTTTATGATACGACCAACGATACGGTGCGCGTTTGGGAATATACCTACCCCAGTGAAACCACAACCACTTCCCCCTCCACAGCGACAACAACTACCATTACAACAACGACCACCGCTGCAACCAGCATCACCCACACGACGCGAACCACCGTTAGAGCCACCCGCCGCACGGCGAAAAAAGCTGCAACACGTGCAGCGGTGGAAAACGACAGCAACAACGAGTCGGCGCAGGAACCGCAGTCTGATACCGTGTACATCACCCCCACCGGCAAGCGGTACCACTTGTTGTCCACCTGTGGCGGCAAGAATTCGTATGCTGTTTCTTTGGACGAAGCACTGGCTAAAAACCTGACGCCTTGTAAAAAGTGCGCGTCTTAACAGCGCTTTTTATAAGCGATCGTTCGACATTTTTCGACATTTTCTGGACACAAGGCGATATGCCAAGTAATATAAATAAAGGAGAATTCCATTATGGCCGCAACCTATATTCTGTATAACCCTGTTTCCGGTGAAGAGGACAGCCAGATCGCTGTGGATGCGCTGAAGAACACCTACAAAGATGCCGAGTTTGTGAATGTTCTTCAAATCCCCGATTATCCCGGATTTTTTGCTGATCTGGCACCGGAGGCGGATGTGATCCTGTGCGGTGGCGACGGTACGCTAAACCAGTTTGTGAACGCTATGCAGGGGGTAGACATTGCCAACAAGATTTACTACTATCCGGTAGGCACCGGCAATGACTTTGCGCGTGATTTGGGATATGACAAATTTGCAGATCCCACTTTTTGCATCAACCAATATCTCACACAACTGCCGAGCGTTACCGTCAACGGGAAAACGCGGCTGTTTATCAACAACGTGGGGTTTGGCATAGACGGATACTGCTGTGAGATCGGCGATAAACTTCGCGTGGAAAACGAGAAAAGCGAAACCAAAAAGCCAGTCAATTATACCAAAATTGCCATCAATGGCTTGCTGCGCTATTTTAAGCCGCGCAATGCCGTGGTCAACGTGGATGGAAAGGACTATTCTTACAAGCGGGTCTGGTTGGCTCCGGTGATGAATGGCCGCTATTACGGCGGCGGCATGATGGCAGCGCCGCATCAGGACCGCCATGAAAACGAAGTGTCGCTGGTAGTTTTTCACGATGTCGGAAAATTGCACGCCTTGATGATCTTCCCCTCGATCTTTAAGGGCGAACATATCAAACACACCAAGCAAATTACCGTTTTCAAAGGTCACGATATTTCCGTGAAATTTGACCAGCCCACGCCGCTGCAAATCGATGGCGAAACTATACTGGATGTCACATCCTACACCGTGCAATCGGCCAAAACCGAAGAAACGCATCAACCGATTGCTGCATTGTAATCTTTCTTTACAACAAAAGGCACTCGTTAACAGCAGAAGCTGATAACGAGTGCCTTTTGTCGGTTTGGTAGCGCTTATTGCTTCTCGTATGTACCGCTGATGCCAAAGCCGGTGCTGTCGTCCATGGTCAGCTGGTTATCTTTTACCGAGAACGTGTAGGTCTTTTCCTCGTCCCACAGCTCCAATTTGATCAGCAATTTGTCGCCGTCGATGGTGTAGGTACCATCCTGATCGGTTACCTCGTTGTTCATGGTGCATTTTCCTTTGCCGTTAAAGGTCCATGTGACCACGCCGTCGGCACCCAGATCCGCTTTCCAAGTACCGGCAAGGGCATCCTTGCTGCCGCAGGCGGCCAGCGCAAACATCATCGCCAACACCAAAAACATTGAAAAAACTTTTTTCATAATCATTACCCCTCCAAATTATTTCAAGAATACACAGAATCGCCTTATGCCCATGGGTCGGCTGCAACCGGTGTGCGTACACCGGTCAACAGATATTGCTCCCACAAGAACCATTTGCCGTCGCTGCCGCGCTGACGAAGTTTAATAGGCCGTGGATCATCCGCACCGCCGCATGGAATAAACAACTTCATATAACCGGATTCCGCACCGGACACATGATTGCTTTCGATCGTAATGGTGTACGGTTCGGTAGGTGTATAGTTGTTCTCTGGGGTGGCGCCCGCGAAATAGGTAAACGGCAAATACGTTTTGCCATCGCGAAAGCGATCGTTCAAAAACGAGATATCCTGCCCATTCATGGGGCGCGGTCCGCGCAGCCAATTCAGCATCTCGGTACCAATAGCTTTGTCTGCTGCATACGCACACAAGGCGCACACCGTCAACGCCGCTGTTTGAAACGGTGTATCCAGAGCCGCTTCGGGTAATGCTTGCAGCTGAGCAAGACTTTCCGGAAGTGCCGAAAAAGTGAATGTCTGCTTTTGGTTTTTCTGCGTACCGGCTGATGTCAATGCAGCGCCTACCGCTTGTGGCACTGTGCTTTTCAGCTTATCAAAAATGCTCATACAAACCCTCCTCTCTTGATTAGAATTTACCGCCTCCACCGCCATGTGTTGTGCCGGAAGACGATGTATGGGTGCTGCTGCCGGAATCGTTATCTTTCGGCTTTTCGGTGCGGGATGCCTGACTGTATAGGAACAGATCGCGGCTTTCAGTCACATTCAAGCTGCCGGGCTTCAGATAGCTGTTGGCGGCCGCCTGAGAGCGAACGGATTTCAACTGACCTTTCATCACCCCTACCACGATCAACGCCAACACAACACCGATGGCAATCGAAACCGGAATCCATATCAGCGACAACGGTTCCCGCGGCAAATTGGAGTTATCGTACGGTTCTCCTGTTTTCGCCTGACTGATAAAATCATCGCACAACACGGCGTATGTATCAAACGCCGCTGCATAGTTTTCGTCCGACAGGTCGGATTTGATCTGGTCACCGATATATTGAATACCCGCATCGGTAAACACAGTAATGCCATAACCGCAGGTGGAAATGTACCAGTCGCGGTCAGCCATGCTGATGAGCAACAGCACACCATCACGGTTGCTGCCGTATCCAAACTTGGCGGTATCATACACATCGTCTGCGTAATCACGAACGGTCTTGCCCTCCAAGTCGTTGGTGGTCACCACAATGACATCCATATTCCGACGCACGCTGAGGTTGTCAAGCGTTGTGGTAAGCGCTTCCTCTTCCCCATCCGACAGCAAATCCGCCATATCGAGCACCCGCGCATATTCACTGACAAAGCCGTTTTCCGCCATAGCCGGCACCGCCATACACACGCACAGAGCGAGCACCAACACAATCGATTCAATCATCTTTTTCATTTTGCTCGCCCCCTTACAAAATACCCAACAGGTGCAGCAACCAGACAACACCGTAGGATGCCACGCTAAACGCCGCGGACAATCCCAGTGTCCAGCGCGTTGCCGCCGCTTTATCCACCGGCAGATCACCAACAAATTTGCCGGTTTGTCCGTTCATGGCAAAGGTATATTTGTTGCCGTTCCAAGTGGTGTTGAGCAGCCAAACCGGATACAGCGCATACGTGGCCTTGCCGCCATGCAGCTGAATGCTGCTGTTTTCCGGCGTAACCGAGGTATATCCTTCGACTGTGGATTTGAACGCCTGTTCCGTGGAGTTTTTCACACGCGCATTGGCGCGGTCAACACTTTGTTCGGCGGTCACATCATATTTGTCCGCCAAATACCCTGCCAAATACGCCGTTTGGAAACTCACAGCATCTGCAAAATCATAGGGCTCGATGGATTCCATCAGGTCGTCCGCCATTTTGGACGAGCCGTCCACCGGAACATGTTCAAACCCTACGCTGCCGGCACGGTGAACCAGGAAGTGGCTGGTTTCGGTATAGTCGTAATCGCTGTCGCTCCATGACCGGATACGGGTGGCGTGATAACGCACCCGCGCGTCTGCATCGGTATCAAACAGCCAGAACGGCACATACACACCCTTGATCTCATCAATATGATTTTGATTTTTGAAAATTTTAGGCAACAGCCGCTTGCCGGACAGGTGCTTCATCAGTCCCTCTTTAGCAGCTTTTTTGTCCAGCTTAAACGGGATGACCAGATCGGGCTTTAGCGTACCCGCAAACTGATCCATCATGACAACCGGGTTTCCGCAGAACGGACAGGATGTGGCCGCCATATTGGCATCGCCCACGATCTCGCCGCCGCAGGATTTGCAGATATAGGAACGAAGCCCGTCGGTTTCGCCCTCCTGCCATTCGCCGCCTGCCGCCGTTTCCCATTCCATATGGTCGGCTGCATCCTCTTGCAATGCCGCATCGTAGCCTTGCAGCGTCTCCATCTCAAATTCCGTGTCACAAAAAGGACACTTCATTTTTTGCAGAGAGCTGTTAAACTCGATCGCACCGCCACAGCAAGGGCATTTGTACTCTTGCATGGTTTGCATATCTTATCCTCCCTTTGTACCAATATAGCCGTCTTTTCTTATTCAGCGTATGTTTCTGCCAAGTGATAAAAGAACGTTTCCATTTCTTTACACACCAACGCGTTGGCAGCTACCACCTCGCCATTATCCATTTTGATGGCGAGATGATAGCTTGGTTCATCCAACGTGATTTCCTGTCTTTTCAGTTCCTTATAGCACCGCACAAGGTGGATTACATTCTGCTGTTGCATTGTTTCCAACAATTTTTCTGCGTCTTCATAACGAACCGGATGGTTGGTGAGTGTCACTGGATTTTCACGTCCATCAACGCAACATTCTGCTGACAAAAGCCACTCTTCCGTCGACTTTAACAGACAAAACGAATAACCACAATCAGCATTGGAATGTCCGCAGTGCAGGAACACTTCCTGAATATGTTTCAGTGCATATGCCGAAGAATCAAAACGTGCAAGAAATTTCGCAAACATTTTTACTGTTTGTCGTTGTCATCAAAGATATCGCCACACTCCGGGCAGAATTTTGGCGGATGAGCGGGATCTTCCGGTTCCCAACCACATTTGTCGCACCGATACAGCGGGGCACCTTCCGGCTTCTTGGCTCCACAATTTTGGCAGAATTTGCCTTTGTTCACCGTGCCGCAAGCACAGGTCCAGCCGTCCGCATCCGCCGGCTTCGGCGAACCACACTCCGGACAAAACTTGCCGGTTGCCGTAGCACCGCAGCTGCACTTCCAAGCGCCATCCTGAACCGGTTCCGGCTTTTTCGCGCCGCATTCCGGGCAGAACTTACCGGTGGCTGTCGCACCACAGGCACATTTCCAGCTATCCGCTGCCGGGGCCGCAGGAGCGGTAGGAGCAGCAGCCTGCGCCTGCTGTTGCTGCTGACCCATCGCAAACAGATTTTGCGCATTCATTCCGCCGCCAGCGTTCATCGCCATGCCCATACCCATAAAACCGGTCATGGCACCCGCTTCATTGGAAGCAGCCGCTTTCATGGCGTCCGCCTGCGCACCGACCAGTGTGGCTGCCGCCATAGTGGGATCGCGCATAATCGCAGTACGCTGCGCCTGTTTGATCATTTCGGCATCCTCTTCCGGCAGCGTGACCGAACCGAGCGCAATACTGACCACTTTCAAGCCGCGCAGCGTGCCCCATTTTTCGCTGAGAGCGGTGTTCATGGCGTTTTCAAGATCAGTGTTGTGGCTGACAATTTGATTGGGACGCAGTTCCAGATCCGACAGCTTGCCGAACGCCGGCTGCAGAGCGCTGATAAATTCGGTTTTGAGCTGACCGTCCAGCTCATCGCGCGTATATTCCTGCTCCACATTGCCGCACACATTGGTGTAAAACAGCAGCGGATCTGCAATTTTATAGGAATACACACCGGAGCAGCGCACCGACACATCAATATCCAACCCGATTTTGCTGTCCACCACACGGAACGGAATCGGATTGGGCGTGCCGAATTTGTTATCGATCAGCTCTTTGGTGTTGAAGTAATACACCCGCTGATCCTTACCGGTATCGCCGCCGTAGGCAAAACGTTTCCCGATGGTTTTGAAGGTTTCTTTAATGCTGTTGCCAAGACTGCCGGCGAAGATGGACGGCTCGGTAGAGCTGTCGTATGTAAATTCGCCCGGCTCGGCACAAACCTCCACCACTTTCCCCTGCTCGACAATAATCATACATTGTCCGTCCGCAACCGCGATGCCGGAACCGTTGGAAATGATGTTGTCGTTGCCCTTGGTGTTGGAAGAACGACCGCTGATGCGCTTTTCACCCTTGCGCATCATGACATCGTTCGGCAATGCCTCACAATAGAAAAATTCTTTCCATTGGTCAGCCAAAGTGCCGCCCAGCGCGCCTATTCCTGCTTTAATAAGTCCCATACCATTGACCCCTTTCCAATAAATGGATTCGTTTTTTACGGCACCATGCCGCATAGATGACGATCATCTGTCAGATCGACCGGCAGAATATGGATTTTTGTTTTCGGTTGGCCGATCAGGTGTGTTGCTGCATTTGGTTGCCCATCCGATCACAAGCATCCACACGATCAGACTGGCGATCCATACCACCAGCGCCAGCACAGCCCACCAAACGGACCAACCAAGACAGCGGTGCAGGATGAACAAAACTACCGCTGGGATGATACCTTCCCAGTTTAGCAGCATGTTGAACAGCAAGCAAACCAAAAAGTGTTCGCTGCGTTTTGTTCGTCGCATAGCCCATTCTCCCTTTGCCGGTGGTTTTTAACCGAAACCGAGCGGTTGCCATGAGTCGCTGGCAGCATCGTATGCATAGATCAGATTATCCGATACCGCATACAACACTTCCCGCACAAATTGGTCGTCCTTGTTCGTGCCCAAAGCAAAAATCATGCAATCCCGACCGTCGATCTTCTGACACTCTTTAGTATACAACAGACTCATACCCTGTTCAAGATAATATTGTACTTCGTCCGTTTGCATCAGCAGCTCCGTTGCAATGCGAACCGATACCTTCTGCTGATCGTCATCGTATCGTGTGAAATCGTAACAACCGGATTCCAGCGCAATATGATTATCTACCATAGACAAAACCGGATGGAAAGAGAATACTTGCCCGTTATTCCGAACGGTGATGACGACATTGGCGTGCAATTCACTTGTATTACAGCGCAGCAGCAGTGCCTCTCCTGCTCGACCTTCATAAACGATCACCTTCCGCAGGTCTTTATATTCCCCGCTTTCGGATATATCGTCAGAATACACCGTGATGGAACCGTCTCCCTGCGGCACAAACGCATACAGTTCTGTCCCTTCGTACGCCACCACATCCGTGTCACACAAAAACGAATACAGCTGTGCGTATTCGCTGCTATGTACGAGAGTACGCAGTTGTTCCGTCGTAGCCTCGCTGTCCACATTGCCGAGAAAGGCGATCCCCACAACATGATTGCCCATCCCGGCTTTGAATGCTTTCAGCGACGGATCATCAGAGATGGTATGGTTTGTCGACCATGCATTTGTTTTGGTTGTGGATGTGACTGGATAGGTACTGCTCGCGTGTATCTCCGAACCCTTGGGAGGTGACAAAGCTACACAGCCCGTCAGTGTGATACAAGCCGCTGCCATTGCGCCCAGTGCCGCACAAAACTTGCTTTTCACCATAACCACCCCACACTCAAATATGCTGCCTAACTAATGCAGTATTAACCAAACTTGACTTTGCCAGCCGCCACCTGCAAAATCATCAACGCATCGACGATCGTCGTGTCACTGTCGCCGTCCACATTGGCTGCTGCCGTCTGGTCCTCACTCAGCCAGATGGCATGCGTGGCTGATTGCATAGTGAGCAATGCATCTGCTGCCGACACAGTCTTGTCGCCGTTTACATCGCCCAAAAGCCACATATCCACATTTTGCAGTACAACACCGCTGCTGACAGTGATCGTGTATTCCATTGTGCAGTGCGCTTTTTTGGATACCCGCATGGTGTAAGCACCGGGCAACACATTGGTGATGCTGTATTCTGCCTTGTTTCCGGTAACAGTTTTGGTATAAGACGGAGCTGCATTTCCGTCTTTGTACAGTTCAACTGTAATGGGCGCTACTTCGCTTCCGGCGCTTTGGATGGTTCCCATCACCGTTGTTGCGGAATCCTTTGATACAAAGGTGTAGCTAATCGTTTTTTCGGTGGCGCTGACATCGGTTACCTTTGCCTCGTTGCCGTTGACACTATAGCTACACACCGGCAAAAATTCTGTGCCGCTGTTCGCTTTAATCCGAACGGTTAGCGTCGCGTTTCCGCTTAAATAAGTATCCATTGCCTTTCCGGCTTCGTCCGTCCACGCGACGCTTTGAACCGTACAGTTGGAAATGGCCGAGGCTGTGACATCGGTGCTCAGTTTTTCTCCCATTTTCGGCGATTTTACAGACAGATCCACTCGGCCGATTTTGCTTTCGTCAGACGAGGTAAAATATTCGCCATACACGCAAGGAGCGGTTGCCAGCAGCAAAAACATTTGATCCGGCTTGGCCGTTCCCGGATAGGCGGTTCCTTCGTCGCCGACCGCATAAGTGTAGGAATAGTCGCTTTTGGTGCCGTTGGGAACGATACACACCTGATAATCAACATCCTTTTTATATACCGGCGGAGCTGTCAATTCATTATTGGACAAATCGACAAATGTTCCATCGGAGGAATACATGATCAAATAATCGGTATCATTTTCCCGCCAGAAAATCTGCATAACATAATCGTTGTTTTCGTTGTTCAAAGCATCGCTTCGATTACACGAGAAAATAGGGCGTTTGCTGCCAAACGCATCCCCCACGATATAACGAGGCAGCTGCACCGTGACGGTTGCCGGAATGAGAATTTTGGAACCATCAATCGATTGAACAATCGACGCTTTGGTTCCGCCGGCAGATACGGTTACACCCGCCGTTGTCGGATTTTCACCGCTCAGTTTTCCGGCATATTTCTTGATGGATTTCAAATCGGACGCAAAGGTATACCCTTCGTCAGCAACAAGATGTATTTCGCATTTGTAATTCTGTCCATGCTTAAATTCTGTAAGTGCGGTGCCGTCCTCGTTGTAATAGGTGATGTCGGTAATCTGTGCATGGTTGGTGCTGCCCGCTTCAACAATATCCGGTACATCCGCCGGTGTTTGCCCTTCCAACGGCACATTGTGGAGGAAGAACACGCTTTTAATAATCTCACCATCCGTGTTCACATCATATTGCCCTTTGTATCCGCACGCTTCACAGCGGAAGATGGCTTTTCCGCTGCTGTCTACGCCGCTATATTGCTTCAACGTATGTTGTATCTTAGTTGAAGTTTCGTTGCATCCGGCACACTTTCTCCAATGATAGGTGCTGTCGGCCGTCGTTTCCCACTTGTGTGTTAAATGCTGTGCATACGCTTTAAGGCGAATGTTTATGATACCGTTTATTTTGTCATACGAGGTGTTATACAGTGACACATTGGTGGATTTCTCACCGGTTCCTTGAATGGAGATTTTGGTGCTCTCGTCAAAGCCCCATTTATCCGTCCCTCTTAAAGTAACGGTGCAATAATACAGCACCCCGCGTTTGGGGTTTTGGGTCAATTCCACTCCCTTTGCATCCACCCATTGGCTTTTATTTGTCATAGTATAGGTGGAAATATCTGCCGGGATCGACACATCGGATGCCGGTTTATACTCATCAAATGCATCCGCATAGAGGATCACTTCGGTAATTGGTTTTGGTGTGACATACACCAAAATATACTGGGTGCGTTCAAATATACGAGTCGATTTTCCTTGGTATAAAATGCGATAGCGCACCTGAACATAGTAAGCTCCCGTGTCGTGTGCCGTGATACTGACTAACGACCCCGGCTGATAATCGGACATCGTTTCCATATTGGTAATGCCGTAACTGTCCACAACACAATAGCTGGTTTCCAATGTACATTCCATTGTATCCAGCAGCGTTCCAAGCGGATGAGTATCATCATCATTTTCCAATGGTCCGCTAGCGCTTTGGTACCGTAGGTCGATGGTGATTGGTTCGTCCAAATGAGAGGTGATGGTGTACGCATCGCTTTTGCTAAGATCCTCCGCCTTGGGAGTCGCCGTAAACAAATCGTTTACCATCGTTTCGCCAAAGATACAGTTGGAATCAAAAGAATACGCTGTAATATTATCAGCACTGACACGACTCTTGCCGCGGAAAATCGTGCTTGTATGCCACTTCAACTGGTCGGATGGATAGAAATATGAGTCGTGCAAAGCCGAGGGTGCGTTAACGACAAACCCATTATACATATGTACTTCGCCCTCGGAATCGGGAGTAATATGATTCGAATTGTCAAACCAGCCCGGGCGGCCATCCTGCAGAAAGCCGCCGCCGTTTACATGGACAACGCCTGTTTTGCCGACCTTCAGTTCGTGGGTATCGGATCCGGATGACAAAACGCAATGCAAAAATCCACCAAGCATCAACAGGTTGCCGTCCACTTTCCCCATAATTGCATCCACTTTGTTGGAAAACAGACAGCCTTGCATATCGCGCTGGGAAACATTTTTTGGTTGACCGCTGGTAATAATCAGCGTGCCGCCCTCTTCAACATAAAACATGGTTCCACGGTCGGTCGTGTTGACAATTTTGCAACTGGCTAAATCCAGAACAACTGTATCTCCTTTTTCCACATTCAAAAACGTCATAGCGCCAAATGTGCTCCAGTTAAGTCGAATATAGCGGTTGCCGGTATCGGTGCATGCAGCAACATAATCGCTGATGGCAGCCACGTTATATTTCCTTAAATTAGGAATCGCTTTGCTCCAGTCCTCGTAACAATCCCAAGCCGGATCATACGCAAAGTCACCGATTTTATACGGTGCTTCCTCATTTTCGGCTGTGACAGCCAGTGGGATCACCGGAACCATGCCCACCGTCATCAGCAGCGCCATCAGCAAGCTGATAAGTTTGTGTATCTGTTTCATAGATTGCCTCCTTTTCGTTCAAGCGGTTTTTGCGAATATATAGTCCCCTCACATTTGTGCTAACAAATTATACGCTGTCTAAAATAGCCGCCAGATACCGCTCACTGGTGGAATTGTAAACAAATGCATCGATCAATCCGTCTTTTTTACACCGCGCCACTTTATCCGCTAGTTTCGGATCGGCGTTTTCATCCACGGAAAGCACAAATTTGCAGCCCGGAACCTGATGGCGTACAGTTTCACATATGCGCAGCCGTTCTGTCAGCATCCACGGTGTATAGCCTGTTACCTCCATCAACAACACCCGTGGTTTGAACAGCCGACATTGCTCCGCAGTGCTGTGCGGACTTTCCGACACGATCGGTTGACAATCGTGCATATCCTGCTGCAAAATCCGTTCAAACGCTCTGGCCATCAATGTGCTTTGCATATCGATCACGATGATCTGCACTGTGTTCACCCTCTTTCCTCCGGACATACAGACTCTATCGTACATTTGTATTATAAAGAATACAGACACACACTGTCACTGTACGAAAGTACAGTCTTTGTCATTTTTGATGCTTTTTGGACATAAAAATCCCCCTGCCCAATTTGACAGAGGGGATCGACAACGCCATTATTCATCGCCCATCGAGGTGATAACGGTGCTTTCGATAGCGGCAGCCACCAGCTCCTGTTTGGTGCGAAAGCCGCATTTTTGAATCATCTGGTTCATGTGATATTTAACGGTGCGTTCTTCGATAAACAGCTTTTTACCGATGGTGGCATAGGAATTCCCGCGAATATATAGGCGCAATATATTTTTTTGCATATCGGATAAATCGTCCGACCGCGCCTGACCAATTTCTACATTCGGCTCTTTGTCCGGGAAAACGTGTTCCCCTGCCAGTGTGCGTCGGATCACATCCATAATCTCTTTTTCGCCGTGGTCTTTGTACCACAAGCTATCCACACCGATGCGACGAGCTTTTTCCAGCACCCCTGCGTCCACCAGCGATGTCACCACAATAATCTTCACTGATAAATGCAGCTGCCGCAGCCGCTCGGCCGCAGCCAATCCGGAATGTCCGTGCAGCGTTTGCACATCCATCAGTATCAGATCCACTCGATTGTTGCAGCAAAAATATTCGACCTGTCCGGCATCGCGCAGCGCTCCCGCCAGCGCAAACTGCTCATCTTTTCGAAACATCTCTTCAAAAAAATCGAGCATATATTTGTTGTCCTCCACCACGAGAACGCAAGTTTTCATAATTCCATCTCCTCTCGCATCAGAGTGAGCTTCAGCACAAATACCGGATAGTGTGATACGGTCATTTCCCCACCGGCCTGTTCTATGCGGCGGCGCAGGTTCGCCAGACCGCCTCCCTCGGCAATCGTGCCCTTAGGGCGCTCACCGTCATTGGTGATGAAAACGGTGTAACCACCCGGAAGCCCCATGACACGAACCGTCACCGTAGATCCATGGGCGTGGCGAACACAGTTGGTTACACATTCTCTAACGGCACTCACCACCAGCTCATATATCAGCGGCTCCATGGGCAGCATACCGTCCAGCTGCACCTCAACTCCCAACTCATTGGCCTCGAGCAGCATCCGGTCATAGGGATCGTCGCTATTGGCTTTAGGCGTATACACCAGCGTTCCGGCAGCAACGGATAAGGTCTTCAATTGTTTTTCGATATCCGCTGTCGGTATTTCCCCTTGCAACATTTTGCGGATCATGGTCAGGCTACGACCGATATCGTCATGGATACGCATTTTGAAAGCCAGATATTCCCGTTCACGAATGCGGTCTTCGGCACGCGCGTACATTTTTTGCAGCTTTTGATTGATGCGTTCCAGCTCGCGGTTATCGCCAAGCAGCTCTTCGTTCGCCGCCGACAGTTCAGTGGCATCGGTAAAAACCGATTCGGTGAATTGGCATCCGTTATCGGCTGTCACGGCTTGTTCGGTGTAATGCCACACCCGCCCATCCGGAAAAACATAGCCGCCGTCATGCGCTCTCACGATACCATAATCCGTGCTGTTTTCTAACGCTTCGTGTAATTCAGACAAGGTTTGCAGATCGCGGCCGGTCATCACATGAAACAACCGATACATCTGCCGATTGCAAAGCTTCACCGTGCCGCGTTCGGTAAAGTAGCAGCCCGCCACCGGAAGGTTGTCCATCGCTTCTTTAATGCTGGCGCGCGTGATACGATTTTTATCCCGATGGGCGCCGCGTATGATGATGCCGGTAATAAAGCCGGCGGATAGAACTGTGCCGCTCCACAACACCCAGAGCGGTACCGCATTCAAGGCATCTCCCTCAAACAAAACGGCAAATGCCGCGAACATCAACACAAACCACACCGCGGTAATAATCCAGCGTTTTGAGCGACGATGAGCAAACGCCCATATTAGATAAAACAACTGCGCACACAGCACAAGAAAAACAGTAAACAGCAGCGCAAAGCGTTCCATAGGCGAAGCAGCATTCCAAACCATCACGATGCATCACCTCCCGTTAACCGATAGGTAACGAACCAACCATCCTCGCTGCGTTCTGTGCCGACGCCTGAATATTGGCGAGCCAGCACAGAGAAATCCGCCGCACAATCAAAATGGATAGATAAACGCAGAGCGGCATCATCCACAGCCGACACGGTCACAAAGAAATAGCTTAACGTGGGCAACGCCAGCTCCAGCGCCTCCTCAAACAAGTCGTACGCGATGAGAGCGGTATTCATCGGCAAGATGGTCTGTGTATCCGGCACATACACATTGCCGCCGATCCCAATCAGCGGCAGATTACTGCACGATTCACGCAGTGCCCCTTCCAGCGCGTGCAAAGGAAGTGTTTGACTGCGATCGGCAGCGATCACCATATCTTTATGCCGCTTGATATAGGTTGCCAACACCAAAATGCGCAGCAGCGTTTGGCGCTTTTCCTCTTCCGTTATGGGGACGGTCAACCGCTCTGTCAACGCGTCTATTTCACGCAATTGTTTTTGTGTTTCGCGCTGCACAAGGTCATACAGTCGATTTTGCTCTTCCAAACGGTAACGCTGGGCATCTTGCTGATATTGATCGCGTAACAGCTCGTTTCGATCCTGCAGTTCCTCTTTGGTCGATTCCAATTTCTCCCGAACCTGCAACAAATCAGACACATCCTCTTGCCAAATGGTGTGTCCGCCATGAATGGCATAAGCTTTTATCAGCGTTGTTTGATTCAGAAAAAAGTCCCCGTTTTCGGTACGCTTTCGATCAGTTAAGGAAAGCGCTCTGGCGGCATCGGACGCATAACAAACGGTATAAGCATCGTCAGTAATTTGCATACCCACCGATACGGTCTTGAATAACGAATCGTATCCGGTGTTGGTGGGAATCAAGCCCGCCTGCAAGCAGCTTTCCAGCGAGCCGGCGAATAGCAGACACAGCGCCACCGTGACATCGCCGGCAACATAATACAAAAGCGAGGTGTGATCCTCAATATACATCGCATACAATATGCTATAGACAAGGGATAAGCCGATAAATACTAAGGGAAGCCATATGGTTTTTCGGCCTCTCGACCCGCGGCATTTGGCAATCATCATCCCCACAGCAGTCAATGCACAAACCACCATACTACCGATTACCATATAATATCCGATATCGCGGGTGGAGTTGCCGCTTTCCCACATAACTGCAGCGGACGGAAAAGAAAACACGCATTGGTGCACATCGTTGGTCAAAACCAACAGCACCAAAGCCCCCATGGGCATATACAGCCATCTTGTCCACCCCGGCAACCGGTAATTTTCCGGCTTTCCCAGAGATGCCGCCACGAACACAGAAAGAAGCGGGATAAGCAGCATGGGCAAATAATACAAATACCACAGATAGCGGACAATGATGGGGTCAGTAACCAAAAAGTATTTGACCGTGCGCTCCATAATCCAAAACACCATCAATCCGGCGATGGCTGTCAGCAAACGGCGGGTTTGTGCCTGCATCACACGGCGGCGGACAGATATTCCCCAAAAGGTAAAAAGGCCGATATACAGAAAACTGCGTACCAAACTAAAAAATCGACCGGGAAGCTCGCGTCCCAAGTTGCGACAAACAATGGCAGCGAGAATACATATGCCAACGCCAACAAACACGCGTTTTGTCCGTGTATGCAATCGGTCCATGTCCTCTCCCCCTCTTTGTTCAGCTGCCATCCAATTTAACCGCATTATATCATAGACCGCGCTTTTTGCCAACCAGAAGCTTTTTTGCCTCTGGCGGCGCTCGGGTTCGAGTTGAGGGGCTATACAAAAAACAGGAGAACACACCAAAAGGTATGTTCTCCTGTTTTGGCGGAGAAGGAGGGACTCGAACCCTCGCGCCGGTTACCCGACCTACGCCCTTAGCAGGGGCGCCTCGTCACCAACTTGAGTACTTCTCCGTTTATGCACAAACCGCTGCGCTGGGGGCAACGATCAGGCTATACAATTGTTTTTGTCTTAAAAAGAGGTGGCGGAGAGGAAGGGATTCGAACCCTTGGCTCTGACGAGTCACTGGTTTTCAAGACCAGCTCCTTAAACCGCTCGGACACCTCTCCGTTCAGCGACGGATATTATAATATCATTTTTTTGGAGCAATGTCAACACTTCTGCGCAGTTTTTTCCCGATTTTTGTGTCACAGGACATGCCCGCCCGCATACACTAAGGATGAAGTGAAGCCATTCACTACCATTTTTAACAGGGGGATTTTGACCATGCCTGACAACAAACATATGGGGGCGAACAACCGCGAGGCTGTTTGTGTGGATGCCGGCCGCGTGTTTGATTCGTGCTGCGACCGCGATTGTCTGGAGGATCTGCGGGTGTATTTTACCGAGCAGGATCAAATGATGGTGGATCACGCCGTCAATGTGCGCGCCCGCAAAGCCGAGGTGATCACCACCTATATTGATGTGGAAGCGCTGCCGTTTAACAAAGGCTGCTATTCGTGCGACCTCACCTTCTATTTTGAAGTGTATGTGGATGTGATCACCGGGCGCAACGCTCCGTGTACCACCATTTGCGGCGTTGCCATGTTCCAAAAGCGTGTGATCCTGTACGGCGGCGAGGGCAGTGTAAAAGTGTTCAGCAGCGAATTCCGCGCCGACGGCTGCGACCCGCAAGACGCGCCCACCCGCAACCTGCCTCGCTGCAATGTGCAGGTGGCCACGCCGGTCATTTTGGATTCGCGGGTCAGCGATCCATGCGACCGTGTGTGCCGCCCCAGCAAGAACGACTGCGGTTGCGAATGTGGGTGCAGTCGACTGCCGTCCTGCGTGTCATGCCGGTTTAACGGTGCCTTCCGCGAGGATGATGATTGCCGCATTTTGTGCGTCACCATCGGTGTGTTTACCATTGTACAGCTGATTCGCAGTGTCCAAATGCTGATGCCGGTATACGATTACTGCATGCCCACCAAGGAATGCAGCCCCAATACCGACAATCCGTGCGATCTGTTCCGCAAAATGAATTTCCCGGTGGATGAATTTTTCCCGCCCAAAGAGGAGCCGGCATGCGGCTGCGGCAACACCGGCAGTAATCCTCATCGATAACCCATCTCACAAAAACGGACCGGTGATATTTCACCGGTCCGTTTGGTTAGGAGGCTGTTTTGACAGAACAGGTTTATCATCGCGCCCGTGCCGTGGCGTATGCTCAAAAATGGGCGTTTTCACGCAATCCCGCTTTTTTGAATTTCGATGGCATGGGTGGCGATTGCACCAACTTTGCATCACAATGCCTTTATGCCGGAAGTGGCATTATGAATTATACCGACACATTCGGTTGGTATTACCGCAGCAGCCGGGACCGCAGCCCGTCATGGACCGGCGTCCCCTATTTGTACAATTTTCTGATCAGCAACAAAAGCGTTGGCCCTTATGCCGTGCAAACGGACGCACAGCAGGTACTGCCGGGCGATCTGGTTCAGCTTGGAACCGCCGACGGGCAATTTTATCACAGCCCGGTGATCGTCGCCGCAGACGGCGACGACATATATGTGGCCGCCCACACCGACGATGCGTATATGCGACCGCTCAGCAGTTACACATACGACCAGGCGCGATTTTTACACATTGTCGGTGTGCGTCACTGGTAAGCGGGGTTACGGCAGGCTGTCCAGATAATTTTGCAGAATGATGGTCGCCGCCACCGTATCCACCACCGCTTTGCGCTTTTTGCCGCGTGTATCGGTCTGGTTCAGATAACCGATGGCCGAAACCGTGGTCATGCGTTCATCCCACAAGTGTACCGGCAAACCGGTTTTATCCCCCAACGCTTTGGCGAAGCCCTCGGCACGCTGGGCGCTTTCGCCGCAGCTGCCGTCCATGTTGCGGGGGTGTCCCACCACAATTTCGGTTGCCTGCCGCTCGCGTACCGTGTCGGCGATCTTATCGCAAAGCACATCTAAATCCTTTTCTGCTATCGTCCCCACCGGCGATGCCAAAAATCCACTTTCGTCTGAAATAGCCAGCCCGGTGCGAGCCAGCCCTAAATCCACCGCCAATATTCGCATAAAATCTCCTCCCCTGTTCACCGCCACCAGCTGTTCTTTTCAGCAGGAGACGCGTCCTTTTCCGGCAAATGGGCGTGGTCGTTTTCTGTTAACACCCGTACGGTATCACCGTCAATCTCCAACGTGCAGATCGCCGTGTTATCGCACCAGCCGACCTCATTTAAGCGTTCGATCGGCCAGCCCTTTGCAAAGCAAAGGGCATTGCGGATAGCGCAGCCGTGCGATACGACCGCCACGTGTTGTCCGTCACAGGCAGCAGCAATGGACAGCAGTGCCTCTTTCATCCGATCATAAACAGCACGCATCGGTTCGCCGCCATCGGTGTGGAAATTCCACGGTTCCCGCAGCCAGCGGCGGCTTTGTTCAGGATCCAATGTGGGCAGATCCGCCCATTGCTTGCCCTCCCAGCTGCCGCCGTTGATCTCTATCAGGCGTGCATCCTGATGAATCGGCAGATCATGGTAGCGATTCACCGCCTGCGCGGTGCGCATCGCCCGCAGCAGCGGGCTGCTGTATACCGCATCCAGCGGTACGGTGCGAAAGCGTTCCGCCAGCCGTGCAAGCTGCTGCACCCCCGCCTCGCTGATGTCCATATCGATATGCCCTTGGAAAAGTCGCTGGCGATTGCCCTTGGTTTCACAATGGCGCACCAGATAGATGGTAGTCATAAAAAATTCGCCCCTTTGACTGCCAGTATAGCAGAAAAGGGACGAATTCGCAAGGTGGTTACTCCTTTTCGGATTCCCAGCGATGACCGTACAAATCGGTCACATAATCGCCGTTAAAACACGCAAAGCAGAAATGATCCGATCCATAAACGCTTTTCAAATCCTCCACCGTTAAAAAGCGTAGCGAATCGGCACCGATGTAGTCACACAGCTCGGATTCGGACAAATGACCGGAAATCAGCTCCTCCGGTGTGGAGGTATCCACTCCGTAAAAGCAGGGATGCAATATCGCGGGCGAGGCAATGCGCACATGCACCTCGGCGGCCCCCACCTCTTTCAGCATACGCACGATCCGGCGCGAAGTGGTGCCGCGTACCAACGAATCGTCGATCATCACAATGCGTTTTCCTTCCACCACCGTGCGATTGGCGGACAATTTCATCCGCACTCCCAAATCGCGTCGATTTTGGGTCGGTTCAATAAAGGTGCGCCCCACATAGCGGTTTTTGACCAGCCCCATTTCGTATGGTAGACCGGACTGTTCGCTGTATCCGATCGCCGCCGACAGGGACGAATCCGGCACCCCCACCACCATATCCGCCTGCAGCGTACCGGCATCACGGCGTGCCAGACAGCGACCGGTTTCTTTGCGCACGGTGTGCACATTCAAGCCATCCACATTGCTGTCCGGACGGGAAAAATAGATATATTCCATGGCGCACAGCCGATGCTCGGTGACGTTGGTGTAAAAGCTGGAGGATACCCCTTGTGCAGAAAATATGAGTATCTCCCCCGGTTGAACATCCCGACAAAAGTCCGCTGCCACCAAATCAAAGGCGCAGCTTTCGCTGCTGACGCAAAACCCATCTCCCAGCCGCGCGACACTGAGCGGGCGCAGTCCGTGACGGTCGCGGATGGCATACATATTCTTCTCGGTCAAAATCAAGAAAGCAAAGGCGCCCTCCAACCGGCGGCAGGCTTTTTGAATTTTTTCCAATAGCGGACCTTTCTCCTTTTGGATAAGGTGCAAAATAATCTCACTGTCGCTGCTGCCGCTAAAAATACTGCCCTGGCTTTCCAGTTCCCGCCGCAGCTGATCGGCATTGACGATCTGGCCGTTGTGTGCCACCGCCAGCGTTCCCATAAACGCACGCGCCAGCATGGGCTGGATGTTTTCTCGCTCGTTGCCACCGGCGGTCGAATAGCGTACATGCCCAATGCTGTTGGAACCGGTCAGCTCTCGCAGATCATCGGCAGATACCGCTTCGGTCAATAATCCGTCACCTTTTCGGCAACGCACGGTTTCGCCATCCGCGGTGGCGATGCCCGCCCCCTCCTGTCCGCGATGCTGCAGCGAATGCAGCCCGTGATAGGTCAGTTCCGACGATTCCGCCTGTCCGTATACGCCGAACACGCCACATTCTTCGTGCAATTCCTGTTCCATGCTGTCATACTCCTTTGTCTGACTGGTGTTTCTATAACGGGGAAAAGTCTTGGCGGTCAAAAGACCGCCAAGACTTTTTGGCTATATCCGATCAATCGTCGCCCTGCAGCGCGTCATATCCACGCTCGCCGGTACGTACACGGATCGTATCCTCTACATCGTACAGGAAGATCTTGCCATCGCCGACATTGCCGGTATACAGCGCCTTGCGAGCGGTTTGTACCACTGTTTCAACCGGCACCTTGCTGACAACCACTTCCACCTTCATCTTGGGCAGCAGCTTGGCTTCATCCAGCTTAACGCCACGATAGTACACGCTGCGTCCTTTTTGGACACCATAGCCGAGCACCTGTGCCACCGTCATACCGGTAACCCCGATGCTATTCATGGCTGCTTTCAACGCCTCGAAGTGCTCCTGGTTGAACACCATGACCACTTTGGTCAGTTTGTGACCATTCTCGCTGACCGCCTGCTCCGCCGGCATATGCACCACCGGAACTTCAGTCGCTTCCGCAGCTTCAGCCACAACCGGAGCCGCTTTGCCGTCCAGCACTTCCGGAACCATCTGGAAGTCGCCGTACGCGCTGGAGATACCATGCTCGGTCACATCCAAGCCGCGCAGCTCTTCTTCACGGCTGCAGCGCAGACCGATCGTGTGTTTCAGCACTTGGAACACAATGGTCATGGTCACCGCGACCCACGCGATCACCGAGATCATGCCCAGTGCCTGCACGCCCAACAGATGGAAACCGCCGCCATAGAACAGGCCCAGCTCATTGCCGTTGTTACCGCAGGAGAACAGACCAACCATCAACGTACCGGTAGCACCGCACAAGCCGTGCACACCAACCGCGCCAACCGGGTCGTCCACTTTCAGAACCTTGTCGATAAACTCGATGCCGAACACTACCACAAAACCAGCGATCAAACCGATGAAGAACGCACCGTTGGTATCCACCGCATCGCAGCCAGCCGTGATGGCCACCAGACCAGCCAAAGAACCGTTCAACGTCATCGACACATCGGGTTTTTTATAGCGGATCCAGGTGATGATCATAACCGTCACCGTCGAAACGGCTGCCGCCAGGTTGGTCGTAGTGAAGATGTTGCCCATCGCTGCCAGTTGGTCGCCCTCGGCGTTCACAGTGGAAGCGCCGTTGAATCCGAACCAGCAGAACCACAGGATAAACACACCCAAAGCGCCCAGCGTCAGGCTGTGTCCCAAAATCGCGCGTGGCTTTCCGTTCTTGTCATACTTGCCAATACGGGGCCCAAGGATCAACGCGCCGATGAACGCAGCCACACCGCCGACCATATGCACCGCTGTGGAACCGGCAAAATCATGGAAGCCGAGTTGCGCCAACCAGCCGCCACCCCAGATCCAGTGACCGGAAATGGGATAGATAAACGCGCTGATCACGGCACTGTAAATGCAGTAGGAAATGAATTTCGTACGCTCAGCCATAGCACCGGAAACGATGGTGGCCGAAGTCGCACAGAACACGGTCTGGAACACGAAGTATGCCCATTTGGGAACACCGGCGGGCAAGATCGCGGTATAAGCGCCCTGGGTCAGAAAATCAATTCCGCCGATTAGAGCACCGCTGCCGCCGAACATCAAGCCAAAACCAATCAACCAGTAGATCGGTGTGCCGATACAAAAGTCCATCAAGTTTTTCATGATGATGTTACCGGCGTTTTTCGCACGGGTAAAACCGGTTTCCACCATCGCGAATCCTGCTTGCATAAAGAACACCAGCGCTGCACCCACCAGCACCCATATGGTGTTTACAGATGAGTAAGCCATAACAAGATCCCTCCATTTTGCATGTTGTGATTTGTTTTTTATACATGGCCGTGTACAAAAAAGAGAAAGGTGCCGGGAACGGAAAACCGTTCAACCAGCACCTTTGCTTCTGTCGCTTAGTATACACTCCCATATTCCATTTGTCAAGACAAAAATGAAATATTTTTTAATAAATTTTGCATTTTCTTTGATATATGGGCAACCACATTGCTTTTGCCCATATATTTTGAAAGTTAATCTTCGTTAACTTTCAAAATCACAAAGATTTATAAAACACGTGCAGTCGTTCCATAGCTTCCTTGGTGTTTTCGGGGGTGCCGAAAGCGGTCAGGCGGAAAAAGCCTTCGCCGTTTTGGCCAAAGCCGCTGCCGGGAGTACCCACCACATGCGCATGGGTCAGCAATGCGTCAAAAAAGTCCCACGAGGTCATTCCCTGCGGGCACGCCAGCCACACATACGGCGAGTGTTGTCCGCCAACATGCCAAACACCCAACTCAGTCAGTATTTCGGTCATCAGCTTGGCATTGCCCTGATATACCGCCAACTGCTCACGGCACTGCTGCAAGCCCTCCGGCGTAAAGACCGCCGCCGCGGCACGCTGCACCGGATAGGAAACGCCGTTAAACTTGGTGGTTTGCCGCCGCAGCCACATTTTCTGCAGCGACATTCCCTCGCGGGTCAACTCGCCTGGCACCACCGTATAGCCGCAGCGCGTACCGGTAAACCCGGCGGTTTTGGACAGCGAGCAAAACTCAATTGCACACTCGCGCGCACCCTCAATTTCAAAAATACTGCGGGGCAGCGCAGGATCCTGAATAAACGCCTCATAGGCGGCGTCAAAAAGCAAAATGGCATCCTGCTGTCGGGCAAATTCCACCCACTCAGTCAGCTGCTCTTTGGTATACACCGCGCCGGTGGGGTTGTTGGGCGAGCACAGATAAATGATGTCCGCCGTCTGTCCCGGCTCCGGCATCGGCAAAAAGCCGTTGTCCCGGTTGGCGTTCATATACACAATGTGCCGTCCCGCCATCAGGTTGGTATCGCGGTACACCGGATACACCGGATCGGGAATCAGCACAGTATTATCCGCGTCAAACAAATCCAAAATATTGCCAAGATCGCTTTTGGCACCGTCGCTGATAAAAATATCATCGCGCGGCAGCTCCACCCCAAACGAGGCGTAATATCCCTGGACGGCATCGCGCAGAAAATCGTAGCCCTGCTCCGGACCGTATCCATGGAAAGTGTCCTTAACACCCTGTTCAGCGGCGCCGGTCACCAGCGCATCGCGCACCACCGGGCACAACGGACCCGCCACATCGCCGATACCCATCCGGATGATATTTGCGTCGGGGTTCTCGCGGCTGTATTCCGCAATTTTATGCGCAATGGTGGAGAACAGATAGCTATCCTCCAACGCGGCATAATGCTTGTTCACCTTCATTCGGCATCCTCCTTATACACCAGCGCCGACGCCCGCTTGTGCGCGCTGCGCGCGTGCATGGCTTTGATCTTGTCCACCATATCGGCAGGACCCTCGCCGGTGAGAATATAATGATCCAACGCCGCATAGGTGATACCCATTTCCTGCTCGTCGGTCTGCCCCTCGAACAAGCCCGCCGAAGGAGCCTTGCTGATGATGTTGGCAGGCGCATTCAGATAGCGCAAAAACTCGTAAATCTCCCCCACCGTTAAGTCGGCAATCGGGTTGATATCGTAGGCGCCATCCCCCCATTTGGTGAAATAGCCGACATACGCTTCGCTGCGGTTGCCGGTGCCAGCGACCAGACACCCACGGCTTTGCGCAATGGTGTACAGGGTGGTCATACGCAGCCGCGGCGCAATATTGCCCGCCGCCATATCCGCGATTTCCTGCACCGCCGATATCGCTTTCAATTCCGCTTCTTTCACCGCAGTCAAATCCACCTCGATGGTGGCGATATCAAACTGGCGGGCTACATCCAAGCCGTCATCCCGATCCTCGCCATAGTTGCGGGCGGACGAGCAGGGCATCACCACTCCAAGCGTGTTTTCGCTGGCCATGCGGCACAAAATGCCGACCAGCGCGCTGTCTTTGCCACCGGAGTTTCCGTAGACAAAGCCTTTGGCGCCGGAGTTCTCCAACGCTTTTTTCAAAAACGCGACTCGTTTTTCGGTTTCGCGTGCATAATCTCGACTCATTTGGCATTCTCCTTTCTTTCAACCGCTGCGGCAATAAACGCACGGAACAACGGATGCGCTTTGTTGGGGCGGCTCTTAAACTCGGGGTGGTACTGCACACCGACATAGAACGGATGGGACGGAATCTCCATCGCTTCGACCAGATGATTATCCGGCGAAGTACCGGAGAAAACTACACCTGCGTTTTCAAACGCCTCGCGATATTCGTTGTTGAACTCGTACCGATGACGATGACGCTCGTCGGTGTGATCCTGACCATACGCCTGCTGCAACCGCGTTTGCGGCGCGATGCGGCAAGGATAGGCACCCAGCCGCATGGTACCACCCTTGGGCAGATTGCCCTGCTGATCCGGCATCAAATCGATCACACAATGCGCGCCGTCCTGCAAGAACTCGCGCGAATGGGCATCCTCCAGTCCCAGTGTGTAGCGGGCAAAGGCGATCGCCGCGATCTGCATACCCAGGCAAATACCGAAATACGGCACTCCTTTTTCTTTGGCATATTGCGCCGCCACGATCATACCCTCGATACCGCGACCGCCAAAGCCACCGGGCAAAATGATACCATCGGCTTCGCCCAGCAGATCGTGGACGGTATCCGGTGTGATCTGTTCGCTGTCCACCCAGTCGATCTCGACCCGGGCACCGTTCTCCCAGCCGCCGTGGCGCAGTGCCTCCGCCACCGACAGATAGGAATCGTGCAGCTTCACATATTTGCCGACCAGCGCAATGCGCACGGTGCGGTGGCAGTTCTGGATACGCCCCAGCATGGACATCCAATCCGCTAAATCGGGAGCGGCATCGGGCAGCTGCAATTCACGCAGCACAATGCGTGCCAACCCCGCTTCTTCCAGCATAATCGGCGCTTCGTACAACACCGGCAGAGTCAGGTTTTCGATCACGCAGTCCTCCTTGACATTGCAGAACAGCGCGATTTTTTTCAGCACGGATGCTTCCACCGGCTGATCTACCCGCGCCACGATCACATCCGGCATAATACCGAAGGATTGCAGTTCTTTGACCGAGTGCTGCGTAGGTTTTGATTTGTGTTCGCCGGAGGATTCCAGATACGGAATCAGCGTTACATGGATAAACAGGCAGTTTTCACGACCAACCTCGTGCCCCACCTGGCGAATCGCTTCCAAAAACGGCTGGGATTCAATGTCACCGGTGGTACCGCCAATCTCGGTGATAACAATGTCTGCATCGGTCTTTTTTTGTACCGCATAAATGAAAGATTTGATCTCATTGGTGATATGCGGGATCACCTGTACCGTTTCGCCCAGATACTCGCCGTTGCGCTCTTTGTTCAGCACATTCCAATACACCTTGCCGGTGGTCAGGTTGGAAAACTGGTTCAGGTTTTCGTCAATAAAACGCTCGTAGTGTCCCAAATCGAGGTCGGTTTCCGCACCGTCCTCGGTCACGAACACCTCGCCGTGCTGGTACGGGCTCATGGTGCCGGGGTCAATGTTGATATAGGGATCCAGCTTTTGCGCCGCCACCTTGAATCCGCGCGCTTTCAGCAGACGACCCAGCGAGGCCGCCGTGATGCCTTTGCCCAAACCGGACACCACACCGCCGGTCACAAAAATATACTTTGCCATTAGATTTCTACCTCCCCTGTAAATACCGTTTCCGCCGCACCGGTCATCCAGACCGTATCATCCGTATAGCGAATGATCAGATCGCCGCCCCGCAGCTTCACGGTAATATCCTCGTTTTTATCGCAATACCCATTCAGCACGGCAGCCACCGCCGTGGCGCAGGCACCGGTGCCGCAAGCCAGCGTTTCGCCGCTGCCCCGCTCCCACACCCGCATTTTCAAGGTGTGACGATCGATCACTTTTACAAACTCGGTGTTGACCCCTTCGGGGAACAGTGGATGCCACTCGAACTGCTGCCCCACACTTTCCAGCGGGAAGGTATCCACATGATCCACAAATACCACACAATGGGGATTGCCCATCGAAACACAGGTGATCTCCCACTCGCGATCCCCAATGGTGACCGGTGTTTTCACAATCTGGTCGCCGGACAGCTTGACCGGAATCTTCTCCGGTGTCAGCACCGCTTGTCCCATATCCACCGTGACCGCTTTGGTTTTGCCGTCACGCACCGACAGCTTCAGCGTTTTGATACCGCTCAGCGTATCGACAGTCATGGTTTCGCGATGCACCCGACCACTGTCGTACAGATATTTGCCCACGCAACGAATACCGTTGCCGCACATCTTGCCTTCGCTGCCATCCAGATTGAAGATACGCATCTGCGCGTCTGCCACCTCCGACGGGTTGATCAAAATCACGCCGTCGCCGCCGATACCGGTATGAAATTTGGACAACCGCACGCTCAGCGTTTCGGGATCGCGTACCGTTTGATCAAAGCAATCGAAATAAATGTAATCATTGCCGCAGCCCTGCATTTTGACAAAGGATAGTTTCATGCTCTCTCTCCTCATATGGTTGATATCTACCAGCTCGATGCTGCCGGGGCGGTAACGGCTCTTCATACTGGAAGCCAGCGCTGACGCCGTATCCAGTGCTGTCAGGCACGGAATGCCCCGCTCTACCGCCTTGCGGCGCAGCTTCACGCTGTCGCGTGCCGGAATACGCCCCTTGGCGGAGGTGGACAAAATATACTGGATCTTGCCGCTTTCCAGCAGCGTCATGGTGTTTTCATCCGATTCGTGGATCTTGTTGACCTCGGTCACCTGCATACCGTTGTCGCGCAGCACCTTGGCGGTGCCTTTGGTCGCGTAAAGCTGGAATCCTAACTGGGCATACTGCCGCACCACATCCGCGATTTCCGCTTTATCCGAATCGCGCACCGTCACCAATACGCCGCCGCGCGTTTCCATATGGTACCCGGCAGCCAGCAATCCTTTGTAGATGGCTTCCTCCATCGTATGGCCGATACCGAGCACTTCGCCGGTGGATTTCATCTCCGGCCCCAGCTGAGTATCCACATCCATCAGCTTTTCAAACGAGAACACCGGCACCTTCACAGCGTAATACGGCGATGCCGGATACAAACCGGTGCCATACCCCATATCCCGCAGCTTTTCGCCCAGCATGGCGCGGGTGGCCAAATCCACCATCGGCACACCGGTCACCTTGCTGATATACGGCACGGTACGCGACGAGCGGGGATTCACTTCGATCACATAAATCCGGTTTTCGTGAATCACATACTGGATGTTGACCAGACCCTTGGTGTGCAGCGCCAACGCCAGCTCGGTGGAATAATGAATCAACTGTTCGGTCTGTTTGGGCGAGACGTTCCATGCCGGGTACACCGCAATAGAGTCGCCGGAATGGATGCCCGCGCGTTCAATGTGTTCCATAATGCCGGGAATGAGTACCTCTTCCCCATCACAGATCGCATCCACTTCCAGTTCCATACCCATCAGGTATTTGTCGATCAGCACCGCATTTTCCACACCGTGTGCCAAAATGATCTTCATATACTCGCGGATATCCTCGTCCGAAAAAGCGATGATCATATTCTGACCGCCCAGCACATAGCTGGGACGCATCAGCACCGGATAACCCAGCCGGCGCGCCGCTTGCAGCGCTTCTTCTTCAGTAAACACAGTATCGCCCGCCGGGGCTTTGATTCCCAGCCGATCCAGCAACTCGTTGAACCGGCCGCGATCCTCCGCCGCATCAATGCTGTCGGCGGGGGTACCGAGGATCGGCACGCCGTTTTCCACGAGGCACTTGGTCAGCTTGATCGCGGTTTGACCGCCAAACGCGACCACAGCGCCCACCGGACGCTCCACCCGCACAATATTCAGCACATCTTCGGGGGTCAGCGGTTCAAAATACAGCCGGTCAGCGGTATTGAAATCGGTGGAAACCGTTTCAGGATTGTTGTTGACGATCACCACATCATAGCCCGCTTTTTTGAGTGACCAGACACAATGCACCGAGGCATAGTCAAACTCAATACCCTGCCCGATGCGGATGGGACCGGAACCAAACACGATCACCACTGGCTTTTGGCTGCCCTTTTCCTGAATGAACGCGGATGCCTCGTCCTCGCTGTCATAAGTCGCGTAGAAATACGGCGTTTCCGCATCAAATTCCGCACCGCAGGTATCCACCATCTTGTAAACCGCCGGCAAAGTGGGCAGCTTTGCTTGTCCAGTCACGCGGCGAATCGCCGTGTCCGGAAAGCCGTACCGCTTGAGCTCATGGTAAAACGCATCGGTCAACGGTTCGGTCGCCATGCGCTGTTCCAACTGCGCGATGTGCGCCAGCTTATACAGGAACCATTCGTCGATCTTGGTCAGCTCGTGAACATCGTCAATGGACAGTCCGCGGCGAATCCATTCGTATACCGCGAAGAGGCGCTCGTCATCCTGCGCCGCGATTTTGTCCCGCAGCGCAGCATCGTCCAGCTCCTGCATGGCGGGCATCGCCAGACTATCCTGCGATATTTCCGCACCGCGCACCGCTTTCAGCAAGGCCTGTTCAAAGCTTTGGCCGATCGCCATCACCTCGCCGGTAGCTTTCATCTGAGTGCCCAGATGCCGCTGGGCATACACAAACTTATCGAACGGCCATTTGGGGAATTTGACCACCACATAGTCCAGCGCCGGTTCAAAGCAGGCGGTGGTTTTGCCGGTCACTTCGTTGCGAATTTCGTCCAGCGTGTAGCCCACCGCGATTTTGGTGGCCACCCGCGCGATCGGATAACCGGTCGCTTTGGATGCCAGCGCCGATGACCGCGACACACGGGGGTTCACCTCGATCACCGCGTATTCAAAGCTATCGGGATGCAGCGCGAACTGGCAGTTACAGCCGCCCTCGATACCCATCGCGGTGATAATGTTGAGTGCCGCGCTGCGCAGCATTTGGTATTCTTTATCCGAAAGGGTCACCGCCGGGGCGATAACCACCGAATCACCGGTGTGCACACCCACAGGGTCAAAGTTTTCCATGGAGCAAACCGTGATCACATTGCCGGCGGAATCGCGCATCACTTCAAATTCGATCTCTTTCCATCCGGCGATGCCTTTTTCCACCAAGATCTGGGTAATGGGCGACAAACGCAAACCGCCCTCGGCGATCTCGCGCAATTCATCCTCGTCTTTGGCAATACCGCCGCCGGAGCCGCCCAGCGTAAACGCGGGACGCACGATTACCGGATACCCGATCTCCTGTCCGAAAGCCAGCGCATCCTCCAGCGTGTTGACCACACGCGACGGAATCACCGGCTCACCGATCGCCTCCATCGTGTCTTTGAACATCTGGCGATCTTCCGCTTTATCAATGGTTTCAGGCACCGCACCCAGCAGCTGCACATTGTTCTTTTCCAAAAATCCCTCTTTAGCCAGCTGCATAGACAAGGTCAGCCCTGTTTGTCCGCCCAGTGTGGACAACAGACTGTCCGGTTTTTCCTTTTGGATGATCCGCTTGACAGTATCCAGCGTCAGCGGTTCGATATACACATGATCTGCCATGGCGCCATCGGTCATTATGGTGGCAGGGTTGGAGTTGACAAGCACAACCTCCAGCCCTTCTTCTTTCAGCGCGCGGCACGCTTGGGTGCCGGCGTAGTCAAATTCGGCAGCTTGTCCGATCACGATAGGACCGGACCCGATGACCAAAACTTTGTGAATGTTTGGATTCAACGGCATTGCGGCTCCTCCTTCCCGTTTTCCATCAACGCGATAAAGTCATCAAACAAACCGGCGGTATCCAACGGACCGGCGCTGGCCTCGGGGTGGAACTGCACCGAAAACGCCGGCATATTGGTATAACGCACACCCTCGCAGGTTTGGTCGTTGACATTGATAAATGCCTCTTGTGCGCCATCCGGCAGTGTATCGCTGAGCACAGCATAGCCATGGTTTTGGCTGGTGATATACACACGACCGGTTTTGAGCTCCTTGACCGGTTGGTTCGCGCCGCGGTGACCGTATTTTAGTTTACCGGTTTTGGCACCGTTTGCCAGTGCCAGCAGTTGATGTCCCAGACAAATGCCAAAGGTGGGAATTGCCGCTTGGCACAAGGTGTGCAGCTCGCGGATGATGTCTTCATTGTCCGCCGGATCACCGGGACCGTTGGAAAGCATGATGCCCTCCGGATTCAGCGCCAGAATGTCCGCCGCAGTGGTATGCGCCGGCACCGCCGTCACAGTGCAGCCGCGTTTGTTCAGCTCGCGCACAATGTTTTGCTTGGCACCAAAGTCCCACAGCACCACCCGGTACCGCTCCTGTTCGGCCGGATAGGTCTGCGCCTCGCGGCGGGTGACCTGCTCCACGGTTCCTTGCAGCCGATACGAACGGATCCGCTGCAAGGTTTCTTGGTCATACGGCGGCGCTTTGGTGGTCAGAAGCCCGTTCATCACACCTTGTTCGCGGATGCGTTTGGTGAGCATACGCGTATCGATCCCCACGATGCCGGGAATGTTTTGGGCTTTTAAAAAGGCGTCAATATCCCCCTCGCAGCGAAAGTTGGAGGGATGTTGACACCATTCTCGAACAATATACGCGGCGGGATGAACACCGTTGCTTTCAAAATCAGAGGGAATGATCCCGTAGTTGCCGATCAGCGGGAAGGTTTGCACCACCATCTGTCCGCAATAGCTGGGGTCGGTCAAGGTTTCCAAATAGCCGGTCATACCGGTGGTGAAAACTACTTCACCGGTCACATCCTGGGCAACGGCGCCAAACGACTCCCCCTGCCAGTATTCCCCGTTTTCCAGTACCAGATATACTGGGGTTCCCATAGCTTCTTCCTCCTTCGTTGGATATGCGCGGCCACCGTCTTTGGTATCAGCCGCTGTAAGACTGCAATATTTCCTCGGCGATGTTCACCCGCGTTACCCGCCGGTTCATCGCCTCTTGTTCCATATACCGATGTGCTTGCTCTTCGGTCATCTTTTCGTATTGGATCAACAGACATTTGGCGCGATCCACCATCCGGATCTCCCGAATCTTTTGCTGCAGCCGCTCGGTTTGCGGCACAGCCGACGACAACCGTCTATGTACCACCAGCATCATATTGACCGCATCGCCAAACGAGCGGCGATTCAGCGGAATCGGCACCACCAGCACTCCCGACTGCATCATGGGAGCGGTCAGGTCGCGTGCCTGCTCGGCTTTGGCCAACAGCAGCACACCCGCGGTGGTACCCGCCGCCATTTTCGCCAGATCGTAACCGTTGCCGTCCGGCAGCGGCGACAGAATCACGACAAGAGAAAAGCTGTGGTCGGTGATCTCGCGCCACGCCTCGCCGCCGGTGCGCACGCAGCATATTTCAAACGGCGCCAAGCCGGATAAACATTCGGTCAGCACATCCTGTCCCTTTTGGCTGCCCGCCACCAGTAAAACACGCTCCATACGTCACCGCCCTTTCCCTGTCCTCTGCTTATCTTAAATACGCCCGAAAAAGAGTTGCTGTTCCCACGCGAGAGAATCATCCGCCGCGCAGCATTGCTGCCACTCGCGCTGCTTGATAGCAAAATAGCTGTCCCGCGCGCCTTTCGGCAGCCAACGGGTCACAAACGCGCTGTTTTGTGCGCGTTCCAATGCCTCGCCCAAATTCTGTGGTAATAGCGCCGCTTCGGCCTCCGCCGATTCCCCACTGCTGGGGGCGGTCAGCTTTCGCTTTTGCTCGATCCCGTCCAACCCCGCGTGCAGCAGCAGTGCAAACGCCAGATAGGGGTTGCAGGACGGATCCGGCGACCGCAGCTCCATGCGATTGGATTCGCCGCTGGAGGCGGGAATGCGGATCAGCTGCGACCGGTTTTGGTGGCTCCATGTCACCGCATGGGGCGCTTCAAACGATCCGAACCGGCGGTAGGAGTTGGTCAGCGGATTCAAAAACGCCGTGATATCAGCGGTTTGATCCAAAATGCCCTGCACAAAGCTTTCCGCGTCCTCCGAATGGCGAGGACTGACCTCAAACAGGTTCTTGCCGCCCCGCGCCAGCGACAGATGCACATGCAATCCGTTTCCGGCGCGATCCGGCAGCGGTTTCGGCAAAAACGACGCATACAGTCCGTTTTGCGCGGCAATCGCTTTGACCACCGATTTGAAAGTGACAAAATTATCTGCCGCTGTCAGCGCATCGGCATAGCGGAAATCCACCTCGTTTTGACCGGGCCCCTGCTCGTGATAGGAGCTTTCGGGCTGCAACCCCATTGCTTCCAGCGCCAAGCAGATTTCGCGGCGAATGTTTTCGCCGCGATCCAGCGGAGCCATATCGGCATAGGTGCCGTGATCGAACAGCTCGTTGGTGGGGTTGCCGTTTTCGTCGGTACGGAATAGATAAAACTCACATTCCGTTCCCACCCGGCAGATATAACCAAGATCCGCCGCACGTTGGGTCGCCTGCTGCAAAATGGCGCGTCCGGTATCTTCAAACGGTGTTCCGTCCGCATAGCACACATCGCAATACATCCGCATGACCCGTTCGTGCGCCGGGCGCCACGGCAGAATGGAGATAGTGGAGCAATCCGGCACCAAAAACAGATCCGCGTGCTGGATACGCTCCAAGCCGAGGACATTGGGCGATTCAAACCCGATGCCCCGTTCAAAGGCGCGCGGCAGCTCCTGCGCCATAATGGCGATGTTTTTCTGGCTTCCGGTGATATCATAAAACGCCAAACGGATAAACTTGACATCGTTTTCCCGCACGAACTGCAATACCTCTGCCGCGCTGTCTTTCATAACTTCGTCTCCTTAATATACCGTATACAACTGTTTGTAAGGGTTGCGGCTGTTGGGGGTGATCACATAAAACTGTTCAGACAAGATGTTGTCCATATCCTCCGCGAACAGCGCACAAAACTCCTCCAGCGCCGGACGAACCTCATCAAGGTCGCTCTCTTCTGCCGGACGGGCAATCAGTCGATCCGACAAATCCACCGGAAGCGTGCGAGTACGCATAAAGATTTTGCCGCCATGCATCCCGACGCCGCAGAAATTGCCGACCGGTGCCGCCGCCTCCTGTTCGGAACCAAGC